>ENA-ORNQ01000048-ORNQ01000048.1-human-gut-metagenome-genome-assembly--contig:-NODE-48-length-126418-cov-14.996478_pt1 | contig 126418 bp, 90 predicted proteins | sample MGYA00242116_ERZ509024 | MGnify/ENA primary metagenome ERZ509024 (study PRJEB26280, sample SAMEA2338697) | human gut metagenome | biome: human gut; feature: human-associated habitat; material: faeces...
CGCAGCTTGTGGTAGGCTGATTGCCCACGAAATCCGGCGGCGTTAGCTGCCGGGGCTGATGCATGCGTTTGCCCCGGCAGCGACGCCGCCGGTTTTCCCTGCAATCCGTTTTCCACAAGCTGCACAAGCCTAAAGGCTTGCTTGCATGTGGCTACTGCTCCCCTCGCGGTTAACACCGCGAGCCTTAATTCACCAGCATTGCGGCATGTCCCTATGACGTGCGTGATTCAGGGATTATAGAGGTCGTGGTTATAGAAATTGAGGATTTCCACGGTATGGGCTGCAAGTTCTGCCCCTGGACCTTCGGGGTCAAGCTCGGCAGCGGCATTGTAGTCGCCGAGCGCACCGCGCATGTCGCCGCGCTTCCATCGCAGCCGTCCGCGCTCCACCAACGCCGCAGCCCGTTCAGAGGCAGCTACACCGTGATCGTCAATCACCAAAGTCAGTTCGTTTTCATCCATAGTAGTATCCATTTTAGCATAGGAACGCGGAGGTGACGCATCAGCTGGTGTGCCACAACCTCTCCGAGGTTGATCGGAGGGAGGAGCACCTCTGACCCCATGAACGTTCGCTGACGCTCCCGTGCATGGGGTTTCGCACAGCTGGCACGTCGGAGATGTGCCTATACAGCCGCTCCGCTTATTAATGCTATTCACTTAAGGCGGATATCGCATGGCAGCAAGGGGATGTTGCGAAATTTAAAAACCCTCAGTGTGTAGGGACATGCCTTTGGCATGTAAAATCTGTATATGTCTGTGTATCAGGCTACATGCCAAAGGCATGTCCCTACATCCATAGGCATAATTACCAGATTTGACGTGTTCTGCAACACCCTCATCGTATCAGGCGGTGTTTATTGCGTTTGATGACGCGGCACGCCGCGTCCCTACACGAAAGGCAAAGCGTTAAGTAGACGGCAATTGCTTCGCGTCCTATGCCACAAAGATACGAACTTTTACATCCTTTCTTGCATTTCCAGACTGTGTATATTTGGAAATAATCGGCTTAAATCATAACTTTGCTTCCGAATCGTCAGCCATGCGGTAGAGACTGCTGCTGTACGGTTTTGCTTTCGCAAGCGAAAGCACGTTTTAATCTTTTGAAGGTGTTATTGACCTCTTATCTTCTTTATCAAAACTTCGCACGTTTAAAATCTAACGGAGATAATAGATACAGTAGCACCTGCATCGATGGCTTTTACCCGAGTCACACCTCATTGGTGTGTACCCCCAAGTATAAGCGTAATCGGTGTGGGGCTGTTGTTCCTATCCGTTAGAAAGGCATGCGAAGGCCGTGATGAAGAGTAGGAACAAAATACGACCTCACACCTTTTTGTTTTCCCTCATCTCCAAGCCGAGGCCGATTGGAACAAAACCAATACAACATCACCATGAAACGTATTGCATTTCTCGCGTGTCTGATCACCCTGTTCCTCACCGCCCACGGCCAATACTACGGTCCACATGACCCAGCTGACTGCCCTGGAAGCCAACAATGTGGCTCATGCAGAGGCTCCGGGATGTACTATATGATTACCGGGTCTCAACCATGTATGCGGTGCGGTGGGAAAGGCTACAATAACTGCACTCAATGCAACTCAACTTCAAAGCTCTTTTCGTGCGCATTAGATATGATTGTCGATGGCAGATATAGCGCAGCCAAACGAGCATTCGAAAGAGGTGCAAAGCTAAACAATGGCGGAAAGCAGTATTATTCCAATTGTTGCATATATCTGGGCATGTTATACGCCTGGGGCGCACTTTCAGATTCCAACAACAAAGATAATGCGAGAAACTGGCTTCGGAAAGGAGGTTGTACCAATGAAGTGATAAACGAGACTATAAAGAAATTAACAGACCCCGAATATCGCAAAGTTTATAACATTGACAACTTGAAACAGAAAATTAGATATAATCGCATGATGGCAAGTTCAATCGCTAACAGCATTGCCAACAGTTCGGGCTTCGGCTCTGGTAGCAGCTCAGGGTCAAGCGGCGGAGGCAGCTCAAGCAATTCTTGTCCGATATGCTATGGGACGGGGAACTGTTCCATCTGCAATGGATCGGGAGCAGCTGATTCATATTATACTGGAGGACGAATGGCTTGCAGTGCTTGCAATTCTACCGGAAGATGTTCGTCTTGTCACGGGACTGGACGGCGTTAAATGCTGAAGGTATCGGGAATCCCCACTCATTATACGAGGGCGTTGCAAAACGCAAAATACGCGCCTCAAATTGTAGGGATGCACCCCAATGCAGTTTACTCAAGCAAATCTGACACAATATCGACCCCAGCGGGGTCGCATATATTAGGCATGGGTCACACAATCCGTCAGGATTGGCTGACCCATGTTATTATCACGCCCTGATTTCCGCCGCTGTAGGTGGTGCACAGCCCCTGTGTGGGTTGTGTGCCTCCTATGGAGGCATTGATTGGAATGGGGTGTGGCACACCATGGTCAGCCAAACCTATGGGCTTGTATGACCATGGCCTAATATGTTGACCTCCGCTGGAGGTCTTAAATACATAAGCCTCCAATGCTGACAATCTACTTGTGAATTTCGGCTGCACCAGGGTGCAGCCCTACAATTTGGAGTTTTGCAACGCCGTCAATATGTGAGTCCCGAACGGAGACTATGCCCGCCCCCTATGCCCATGCGCGAGCAGAGGGGATTATTGCTGGGCGTAGGAGAGGACGGTGGGGCTTTGGATGTCGACGCCGAACTCGCGGGCGCGGGCCATGATGGCTCTGGCGAGCTTGGGTTTGAGGTCTTCGGGGCAATAGCGGAAATAGGCTTCGGCGGCACGAACGTGTGCTGCATCGGGCATGGGGTATTCGCGACGCTCGGGGAGTCCGAACACTGAGTCGGGCAGCTCTTTCTTCTCTTCGTATGACAATCTGTCGTCCATGATAAGATAATTTAAGATTAAACTATATACTTGACATGTAGGTTATAAATCTACAACAACACAGTGTCCCACATAGTTTTTTTATCTATATTTGTAACACCTATAATCTATCTGATGCTCACGATATGAAACACATCCGTCCGTTCATCCTCATTATACGTCCACAGCAGTGGGTCAAGAACCTGTTTGTGTTCCTGCCGATGTTTTTCGGCGGGATGATGCTTGACGGCAGCACATGGCTGAGCGCACTGTGGACGTTCCTGGCGTTCTCGCTGATGGCAAGCGCGGTCTACTGCTTCAATGACGTGCGCGATGCCGAGGCTGACCGCAACCATCCGCGCAAACGGATGCGTCAGGTTGCAGCCGGCAACATCTCTCCTATGCAGGCACTTGCGCTGATGGCAATTCTCGGTCTGATATCATTGGCGATAGCCACCCAATTGCTGCCACGCCACTGGATGATGGTCGGAGGGGTGCTTATATTGTATTTCGTGCTCAATATCGCTTACTCGCTCGGACTGAAAAGGATAGCCATCGTGGATGTGATGATCATAGCCTTCGGATTCGTGCTCCGCGTGGTGGCTGGCGGCATTGCATGCGGCATATCACTGTCGCCATGGATCGTGGTGATGACATTTCTGCTGACGCTGTTTCTGGCATTTGCCAAGCGCAGGGACGATGTGGTCATACGCCTCGACACCGGGGTTGTAACGCGCCAGAGCACCATCGCATATACGCTACCGTTTCTCAACCAGGTGTTGGGGCTGCTGGCAGCGGTGACCATGGTAGGTTACATCCTCTACACCCTCTCGCCGGAGGTGGAAGCCCGCATAGGGAGCACGTATGTTTACACGACATCGATATGGGTACTTGCCGGGATACTTCGCTACATGCAGACGGTCATTGCCGGCAATCATGGAGGCCACCCCGAACGCGACATGCTGCATGACCCGTTTCTGATGACGTGTGTCATCGGTTGGCTGGTCAATTTCGGGGTGTTGCTCTACGCGTGACGTGTCAAACATCGCCTGATACGATGACGCGGCACGCCGCGTCCCTACACATTTAGGAAACAATATGTAATAAACTACCGACACCCACAGCTATCGGTGTTGTGGGTGTCGGTCTTGTTTGTGTGGTGGCTCGGGGTTTCCGAGGCGGACGGATGCCGCTTCTGTGCGGCATCACCTCCGTTGATGGGGGTTATTCCTGTTCGATTCGATTCTTGGTTTTGGCTTTGGTCTTGGAGGCTGAGGAGCCCATGTCTTTTTCTTCCTGAAGGTCTATCTCGTTGCGCTTGGAGTCAAGCACACGGTATTGGAGATATGCGAGGCTCTGGTCAGGGAGAACCTTGAATTTTGCCCCGAGTTCCATGCGCCAACGGCGGTACATGGATATGAGGCCTTTTTTGATATATGCATCCACATAGGGATGGACGTACATGACGAAATCCTTGACTTTCAGCGTCTCTACGAGATATTGGAGACGCTCATGGAGGGTATCGGTGAAGAGCAGCGACGGCTGGACTTCGCCCTTGCCATAGCATGAGGGACACGCCTCGGTGGTGACGATGTCAAGCGCGGGGCGAACACGCTGGCGCGTGATCTGCATCAATCCGAACTTGCTCAGAGGCAGGATGTTGTGGCGGGCACGGTCATTCTGCATGATCTCGCGCATGTGGTCATAGAGCTTCTGGCGGTGCTCAGCCTTAGCCATGTCGATGAAGTCGATGACTATGATGCCTCCCATATCGCGCAGACGGAGCTGACGGGCTATTTCGTCAGCGGCACGCATGTTGACTTCGAGCGCGTTGGTCTCCTGGTCGTTAGCCGCCTTGGAGCGGTTGCCGGAGTTTACGTCGATGACATGCAGAGCCTCGGTGTGCTCGATAATGAGATATGCACCGCTCTTGAACGAGACGGTCTTGCCAAATGACGACTTGATCTGGCGCGTGATGCTGTACTTGTCAAATATAGGCTCCTGCCCCTCGTAGAGGCTGACAATCTCGCGACGGTCGGGTGCTATCAGATTGACATACTTGGCTATCTGCGCGAATACATCAGGGTCGTTGACACGGATGGCTTCGAACTCGGGGCTGAAGATGTCACGGAGCACACTGACTATGCGCCCCTCCTCTTCAAACACCATGGCGGGGGCAGTGACTTTCTGGGCACGCGCCACAGTCTCTTCCCAGTATCCGAGCAGGGTCTTGAGCTCGTGGTTGAGCTCTGCTACGCGCTTGCCCTCAGCCGATGTGCGTATGATTACGCCGAAATTCTTGGGCTTGATGCTCTCTACGAGCTGGCGCAGGCGCAGTTTTTCGCCCGTGGTCTTGATCTTCTGCGACACCGAAATCTTGTCGCCGAAGGGTATAAGGACGAGATAACGTCCTGTGAATGTTATTTCTGTGGTCAGTCGCGGGCCCTTGGACGAGATCGGTTCTTTGACGATCTGCACCAACAGCTGCTGCCCGGGCTGCACCTGGTCTGAAATGGTCCCGTGTTTGTCAATATCCGGGAGCATCTTCATCTTTGACACCTGAGGCACCTTCTTGGTGTCCTCAAGCATGTTCTTTACAAATTCCGCGTAGGTGGAGTAACGCGGACCAAGATCGAGATAGTGGAGAAATGCGTCCTTCTCGTAACCCACATTGACGAAGGCGGCATTGAGTCCGGGCATGATCTTCTTGACCTTAGCCAGATAAATGTCGCCCACAGCATAAGCCAGCCCACGGGCTTCCTTCTGCAAGGAAACCAGACGCCCTTCCTCGGTCTGCGCTATGGAGACCTCCTTGGGCTGAACGTCGACTATGAGTTCGCTTCGCATCGGTTCTGATCTATGGGTTGGGGTTAAAATGTAGTGGTTACAAGGGGGGATTAAATGCAACGGAGAACAAACCGTCGGTCACCACCATTGACCTCGCTGTCGGTGGATACCCTCCTGTCTGTTCTCTGTTTCTCTCATAAAGCCTGCACGGTGGCTGGCTGAATCCGAGAAATTAATGCTGTTGCTGGTGTTTAGGCTCTCTATGCTTCATGTGTGTCACAAGAGAGGGTATTGCCTAAACCTTACTTTTTCTTGTGACGATTCTTACGCAGGCGTTTTTTACGCTTGTGTGTGGCCATCTTGTGGCCTTTTCTTTTCTTTCCGCTTGGCATGATTAGCAGTGATTTATAAAAAGGGTTATATAAAAGTGTTTCTTGTCTCGTATATGATTATTTCACCTCTTCCATGAACACCTTGGCGGGCTTGAATGCCGGAATCTTGTGCTCGGGGATGATGATGGTGGTATTCTTGGATATGTTGCGCGCGGTCTTTTCAGAGCGCGTCTTGACGATGAAGCTGCCGAATCCGCGAAGGTAAACGTTTTCGCCGTTTGCAAGCGATTCCTTTACCACGTCCATGAATTTCTCGACGGTGTCGAGGACGCTGGCACGATCAATGCCTGTAGACCTTGCGATTTCGTTGACGATTTCTGCTTTAGTCATTGTGTGTGATGTAACTTGTTGTTTATGTTGAATTGAATGCAGGTGCAAATATCGCACTTTTTTTTCAATCTCCCGATAACGGCAAGCAAAAAAAATTCATAAAATGCTATTATTGGTCATTTTGCGCCTCCGCCATAGGCTGCGACAAGGCTCTCAGCCACTGCCCTCGCCTCGGTGTTGGTAGCCACCAGCTGGCTGTAGTCAGGAGAGGCGATGAACCCGATGCGGGCTATGGTCTCCTCGATCAGCGGATGTATGTCGACAAACCTCAGCCGCCCTGCCAGAAACGCAGCGACTGCCACCTCGTTGGCTGCATTGACCACACAAGCCATGTTGCCGCCGCGCTCCAGGCTGCGATGAGCCAGGGTCAGACATGGGAACCGACCGGTGTCGGGACGCTCGAATGTCATTGAGGCGTATTGCTCCAAGGTGAGCCGTCCGGGCAGATACATGCGCTCGGTCTCGCCCAAGGCATAACTGATAGGCAGACGCATATCGGGCACTCCGAGCTGGGCTTTGACTCCGCCGTCGACAAACTCCACCATCGAGTGCACTATGCTCTGCGGGTGCACGAGTGCAACTATCCGCTCGGGTGCGATACCGAAAAGCCAGTGAGCCTCGATTATCTCAAACGCCTTGTTGAGCATAGTGGCTGAGTCAATGGTAATCTTCGCGCCCATGCTCCAATTAGGGTGGCGCAGGGCATCCTCGACGGTCACAGCCGACAGCTTATCAGCCGAAAAAGTGCGGAACGGACCACCCGAAGCCGTGATGATGAGCCGCTCGACTGCACTGACATCTTCGCCTCTGAGACATTGGTATATGGCGGAGTGCTCGCTGTCTACAGGATACACCTTGGATGTCGACTGGCTGAGCAGCCCTGTGATAAGCTCCCCTGCCACGACGAGCGTCTCCTTGTTTGCCAAGGCTATATCTTTGCCTGACTTTATGGCACGGATGGTGGGTGCCAGACCGCTATAGCCTACAGTAGCCGTAACCACCATGGAGAAATCCTCGCGATCCATGGCTTCGGCAAGAGCCGTCGCACCTGCGGCGGTCTCTATGCCGAGCGGTTGCAACGCGTCACGCAGACGCGGGTAGAGGCTTTCGTCAGCGATTATGGCAATTGACGGACGGAACTCGCGTGCCTGGGCTATGAGGTCGTCAACGCGCCGCCCTGCCGAGAGCAGCTTCACAGCGAAACGGTCGGGATGCCGTCGTACGATGTCAAGAGTCTGGGTACCGATGGACCCCGTACTGCCCAATACAGCTATATTTTTCATGATGAAGCAAGATTATGACACAAATTTAGCGGTTTTATAGGAAATATCAACCATCCGCAGCCTCACCATGAGCAAAAGGAGTAAGAAATACCTACACCGATGGCTGGTTGCACCCCTCGCGGAGTGACGGCGCATCCGGCAAACACGCCGAGATGCCAACGCTTGCCATCTTTCACCGGAAGCCGATCTGACGGCGTGAAGCCATAAGCATCCGCCTGCACCGCGGCTGCCGACAGGCGGTAGACAGCGATGGAATCAAGCACCGGGTCTACGCCGCTGACCCAAGCCTTGTAATCCTCCCCCTCATACACCCGCTGCACGTAGCCGCCAGCCGTATCCACCGTGGTTGCACGACATCCAGCTGTAGGGCTGCACCCTGGTGCAGCCGATACCTGTGGGCTGCCTGACTGCATGTTGGCGGATGCACCAGGGTGCATCCCTACATTTTTGGACGATGCATTATTTCTCTTTGCAATCTTCCGTTGCCGGGTCATCTGGGGCACAGTCACCACTACGGTGTCATGCCTGACTGTCAGGACAGTACGCACCTGACCCGTCTGCGGTCGTGCCCTGTGACGTGACAGTCCGCCAGACAGAGCAATTCCCGCCAGCATACCTAATCCAAAACAGAATATCTTCTTTTTCATTTTTCATTTTTCAGGATCCACACTAAATTTGAGGGTTTTGCCTTGCGACAACGCGGCACGACAAGCACCAAAGCCGTTCATGTAACGAAGAAATCACATGGATGTAGGGACGCGGCACGCCGCGTCATCGTATCAGACGATGGGTATTGCGGTCGATGACGCGGCACGCCGCGTCCCTACAAGAAGACAAATCGTTACACGAACAGCATTGTGGCATGTCCCCACACAAAAACATTATATAATCACAAATCGGCATACTCCTTCATGGCATCAAAACTTGGACACGCCTTCCGTGCCAGATTGCGGTGACCGACGATGCGGGCTGACGGATACAGCCGCTTCAGACGCGCCAGCAGTTCGCGCAGACTGCGCTTCTGCGCCTCGGTGCGGTTGTCGAGCGGAGGCAAGTCGCGTCGGGTGGCATCCACACCTCCTATATATGCCACATGGATGGAAATGGCGTTGTGGCCTTTGACACCGTTGGCTATGTCCCAGTCAGGCACCACCTGCGCGATGAAACCTGACGGCTCCACTATATAATGGTAGCCAGGAGTGCTCCACCCCAAGCCTCCCCGCCGACGCGGCAATGTATGGTAACGGACTATGTCGGAAGCGCGCTGGGTCTGCGCTCCTGCGGTGCAATGCACCACAATAAGTGTGATATTTCTCATATTTACAGATGTTTTATGGGGTTATATCCGCAAAGTAACCGCCCGCAAGCCTCGCCAACATGCGAGAATATCACGACACGCGTCAACGCGCCCCAAAATCCATTAACAAAATTTAAGTCTCAAAAACCGATTTTCATAAATATTTCCCTTACATTTGATGTCAGCAAACGCACGTTTGCCGTACCTGAAAAACCTTACACACAACACATTCATATTTAATACCTTAAAGAATATGGATATAAATAATATCATGAGCGCCCTTGAGGCGAAACACCCTGGCGAAAAAGAATATCTCCAGGCAGTCAAAGAAGTGTTGATGTGCGTGCAGGATGTCTACAACGAGCATCCCGAGTTTGAAAAAGCACGCATCATCGAACGCATGGTAGAGCCCGACCGCATCATCACCTTCCGCGTGACATGGGTCGACGACAAGGGCGAGGTACAGACCAACCTCGGCTACCGCGTACAGTTCAACAAGGCGATAGGTCCGTACAAAGGCGGCATCCGTTTCCATGCTTCGGTCAACCTCTCCATCCTCAAATTCCTCGGATTCGAACAGACATTTAAAAACGCCCTCACCACACTCCCCATGGGCGGAGGCAAAGGCGGCTCTGACTTCTCGCCACGCGGCAAGAGCGAGGCTGAGATCATGCGATTCTGCCAGGCGTTCATACTCCAGCTCTGGAAAAACCTCGGACCTGACCGCGATGTACCTGCCGGTGACATCGGCGTAGGCGGACGCGAAGTGGGTTACATGTTCGGCATGTATAAGCAGCTCGTCGACCGCCACGACGGCGCATTTACCGGCAAGGGTCTCGACTTCGGAGGCTCGCTGATACGCCCTGAAGCCACTGGCTACGGCGCTCTCTACTTCGTCCAGAGCATGCTCGCCAAGAAGGGCGATGACATCAAGGGCAAGGTGATAGCCATATCGGGCTTCGGCAACGTGGCTTGGGGCGCAGCCAAGAAAGCCACTGAGTTAGGAGCGAAAGTGGTCACCATCTCCGGTCCTGACGGATACATCTACGACCCCGACGGACTTGATGCAGAGAAAATCGACTATATGCTCTATCTCCGCGCCACAGGTGACGATATCGTAGAGCCGTATGCCGAGAAATTCCCCGGCGCGAAATTCTTCCCGGGCAAGAAGCCTTGGGAGCAGAAGGTCGACATCGCCCTCCCCTGCGCCACCCAGAACGAGCTTGACGGCAACGATGCCCGCCAGCTCGTGGACAATGGCGTGCTGATGGTGGCTGAAGTCTCCAACATGGGTTGCACACCCGAAGCTATCGACACGTTCATCGCCAGCCACACCACCTATGCGCCCGGCAAGGCTGTCAACGCGGGCGGCGTAGCCACATCAGGCCTCGAGATGAGCCAGAACGCCATGCACCTGCAGTGGTCGGCAGAAGAGGTGGATCAGAAGCTCCACTTCATCATGAAGTCAATCCACGAGCAGTGCGTCAAGTACGGCACCGAGCCCGACGGCTACATCAACTACATGAAAGGGGCAAATATCGCTGGCTTCATGAAAGTCGCCAACGCCATGATGGGACAAGGAATCATCTAAAACCTCGACGTTTCTCTAACCTAAAAATATCACTATACGACAAGCAGCCTTGGGCACCGCGCCTCTCCACGCCGAGAGACACGGTGCCCATCGCATAATATATCATTATTGCACCGTAACGAGAAATAGATTAATTTTGCAGGGTCATGGAAGCAAGCATTTCGGTCATAATCCCTGTCTATAACAACCAGCGGTATCTGTCGCAATGCCTCGACAGCGTACTGACAGGACAAGAGGATGTCATCAAGGAGATAATCGTGGTCGACGACGGAAGCACGGACGACACACCTGTCATAGCCCGTGCTTACGCTGAATCTGACCCGCGCATAAAAGTCATCTCTCAGCAAAACCGCTGCTGCGGCGGCGCACGCAACACAGGCATTGATGCAAGCACCGGTGAATATATCGCGTTTGTCGATGCAGACGACACTCTGATGCCCGGGGCACTCCCCCACCTGCTGAGCCTGATGGGTCCGTCGGTCGACATAGCCATCGGCAGATACTTCCGCGATGCCGCCATGGTGCCCCACTATGCTGCCGACCGTTCGGAGCGTCACACCATCATCGGCGCCGAACTCGCCAACAAAATCATGCTCTACCGCACGGGGTTCATCTCCTCGCCGTGGGGGCGGCTCTACCGACGCAGTGCCATCGGTGACATCCGATTCAAGGAAAACCTCTACTACGAGGATCTGGACTTCAACTACCGCCTGTTCCATCGCGTCAACCAGGTAGCGCTCACCCACCGCACTCTCTACCTCTACCGCCGCAACCCCGACAGCGCGATGAGCCTTTGGGACGAAAAACGTCTTGACGTGCTACGCGTCACAGAGTGGATAGAGGCTGACGCTGACTCACGCAACAATCCCTCCCTACTCGCCGCCGCCCGCGACCGCCGCCTGAGCGCGTGCTTCAACATGTACGCCCTCTGCTGCGCCCACCAACGTCACACCATGGCAAACCTCTGCTGGAGCGAAATCAAGCGTCTGCGCCGTGCCACTCTCGCCAACGGCTCTGTGCGCTGGCGTAACCGCGCCGCCGCCGCCGCCAGCTACCTCGGCCCCGCCCTCCTCCGCCTCCTCGGCAAAGCCTTCTACCGCCACGGCTGAAACCGCGGAACTGATATTTCCCAACGTGTAGGGACATGCCACGGCATGTCCCTACAAATCCAATCAACATTTTTAGCGTCTGCCCGATGATTGAACATAGTTTCTAAAAATCTTTTCTGGTGATTTTTTTGCTCGAAAGTTGGATAATTCAACCAAAAAGCATATCTTTGTGTTATCAAGATAAACGCCACATCAAAGTAGATTGGGAAACTCATCAAATTTTTCTGAAATACCGAGACACAGCGTAACCGCCCAATGGCGGGCCTCACCCGCAAGGGTTGGCTTCCGGGCCACGGAGGATTACAAAGGACGGCGAGCACTCAAATCCTGTCATTCGGAGTTTCATCGCATCCTTTGGTGTGGTAGCTACACAGAGGGCACCAGGCTGACATCAGCCCCGGTGCCCTCTCGCTGCATCTACGCATCCTGACTTTGAAAGCGCATGGACGTAGTGACGCGGCATGCCGCGTCACTACTGTCTTACCTGAAATATCGGCTGTAGGGACATGCCGCGGCATGTCCGCGCCACACAATGCACCAACACGACCTCGTAATTTCTTCAGAAGAAACCCATAGTTATTGTACAATAACCCCCTATTATTGTACAATAACCCCTCATTATTGCACAATAACCCTACATTTCCTCGGAAGAAAGTACACAAAGAAAAGGAAATAAAAAGAAAGAAAACAAAACATCATCTGACGATGATGGTAGACAGCCGCCACCGACATCACAGAGATTTTGCAAAAAGCCGCATGACTGCGAGCGGACATGCCGTGGCATGTCCCTACATCCACGCTATCACGAGACATCGATGCGCGCCTGGGACATCTCGGCGTATTCATCCCAATCGGGGTCGTTTTCGGTATAGACGGTCAGAGGGAGCAGCGGCAGGCCGGCAAGGGCTTCGTTGAGTTTGCGTCCGAAGATGTGGACGCTGAGGGTGTAGAATATCCAGTCGCGGCGGTCATCGCCGGTGTAGATGCCGGTCATCACAGCCACAGGGTCTTTGCGCAACGTTTCGGCAAGGCGGTCGGTGACAGCCTCCATCATAGCCGCATCATCGGCTCCGGGCATGCCTGAAGCATCGCCGTCATACTTCCAGCTCACCTCCACGCGGATGTTGAAGCGCGGATTGTCACGAAACTTGTCTACATCATCGCGACCGGTCACCATGATCAGGCGGCCAGACTCGCTCTCGGTGGGGGCAGTCCACCATTCGCCGGGCATATCGTTCATATCGTAAGTCAGATTTATCTTTATCAGGATGCTAAGGTAGCGAATTTTTTGTGATTTAGTGATGTTTTCGCTGAGCGTAATTGACAAAAAATCACTACCTTTGCACCGCATCGTGCGGCAGTGTACACACAGCCCCGCTGCACTTCAATTTAATTAACCCTGTTTTATTAACTTTTAAATGACTGAAGAAGTAAAAAATTCTCCAATCGAAGACTTCGACTGGGATGCCTTTGAAAAGGGCGAAACCCAGGGAGAAAAATCACGCGAAGAGCTCACCCGCACCTATGACGAGAGCCTCAACACCGTCAAGGACAAGGATGTAATCGAAGGTACCATCATCGCCCTCAACAAGCGCGAGGCTGTGGTTAACATCGGCTACAAGAGCGACGGCATCATCCCCATCAGCGAATTCCGCTACAATCCCGACCTCAAGATCGGCGACACTGTAGAAGTGTTCATCGAGAACCAGGAAGACAAGAAGGGTCAACTCATCCTTTCTCACCGCAAAGCCCGCGCAGCCCGTGCATGGGAGCGTATCAACGAGGCTCTCGAGAAGGACGAAATCATCAAGGGCTTCATCAAGTGCCGCACCAAAGGCGGCATGATCGTTGACGTGCTCGGCATAGAGGCATTCCTCCCCGGCAGCCAGATCGACGTCAAGCCCATCCGTGACTATGACATGTTTGTAGGCAAGACCATGGAGTTCAAGGTTGTCAAGATCAACTCTGAGTTCCGCAACGTGGTCGTAAGCCACAAGGCTCTCATCGAGGCAGAGCTCGAGCAGCAGAAGCGCGAGATCATCTCCAAGCTCGAGAAGGGCCAGGTACTCGAGGGTACCGTCAAGAACATCACCACCTACGGCGTATTCATCGACCTTGGCGGTGTTGACGGTCTCATCCATATCACTGACCTCAGCTGGGGCCGCGTAAGCCATCCCGAAGAAGTCGTTCAGCTCGACCAGAAGCTCAACGTCGTAATCCTTGACTTCGACGACGAGAAGAAGCGTATCGCTCTCGGTCTCAAGCAGCTCCAGCCCCATCCCTGGAACGCCCTTGACGAAAACCTCAAGGTCGGCGACAAGGTTAAGGGCCGCGTAGTTGTCATGGCTGACTACGGTGCATTCGTAGAAATCGCACCCGGTGTCGAAGGCCTTATCCACGTGAGCGAAATGTCATGGAGCCAGCACCTCCGCTCTGCCAACGACTTCATGAAGGTCGGCGACGAGGTTGAGGCTGTCATCCTGACACTTGACCGCGAGGACCGCAAGATGAGCCTCGGCATCAAGCAGCTCAAGAAAGATCCTTGGGAAGACATCGAAGTTCGCTACCCCGTAGGCAGCAAGCACACTGCCCGCGTGCGCAACTTCACCAACTTCGGCGTGTTCGTTGAAATCGAAGAGGGCGTAGACGGCCTCATCCACATCAGCGACCTCAGCTGGACCAAGAAGATCAAGCACCCCAGCGAATTCACCCAGATCGGTGCCGACATCGACGTTCAGGTACTCGAAATCGACAAGGACAACCGCCGTCTGTCACTCGGCCACAAGCAGCTCGAGGAGAACCCCTGGGATGTATTCGAGACCATCTTCACCGTCGGCTCTGTACACGAGGGCACCATCGTAGAGATGGTAGAGAAGGGCGCAGTCATCGCACTCCCCTACGGCGTTGAAGGCTTCGCTACTCCCAAGCATCTCCAGAAGGAGGACGGCTCACAGGCAAAGCTCGACGAGAAGCTCGACTTCAAGGTAATCGAATTCAACAAGGACAGCAAGCGCATCATCCTCAGCCACAGCCGCATCTTCGAAGACGAGCAGCGCGCTGAGCGTGGCGAACAGCGCCGTCAGAAGCGTGCTGCAGCTCCCCGCGCAAAGCGTGAGGAAGAGGCTCCCGCTCTCAACGCACCCCTTGAAAAGACTACCCTCGGTGACCTCGAGGCTCTCGCAGCCCTCAAGGAGAAACTCGAAGGCAAGTAATCATAACTTACGATACTCCCTGTCAGGGGCGACGCATCATTGCGCCGCCCCTGACTCATTTATAAGATTTATAATTCTTATAAGACTTATAAGATTTATAAGACTTACCAAAAATCGCTATATTTGCATAAGTGATTGACCAGAATACATTCGGCACCCGCAGGGTCATGTACAAGACCTTCGGATGCAAACTCAATTTCGCCGAAACCAGTTCCGTGGGGCGTCTGCTTGCGGACAGGGGCTTCGTGCGCGCCATCGACGGCGACACTCCTGACATCATCGTAGTCAACACTTGCAGCGTCACCGAACTGGCTGACCGCAAGTGCCGTCAAGCCATCCGCAGCCTCGTGCGCCGATATCCTGATGCAACCATACTCGTGACGGGATGCTACGCCCAGCTCAAGCCCGGAGAAGTAGCGGACATCCCCGGTGTCGACATCGTAATCGGCACAAACGCCAAGGCGCGTCTCGCCGAATATATAGACCGGTGGGATGCGGAGCATACAGCCATCCGCGATGTGGTACCGTCAAAGGAGCTGCGCGAGTTTGTCCCTGCATGTTCCGCCGATGACCGCACACGCCACTTCCTCAAAGTACAGGACGGCTGCGACTACTATTGCAGCTACTGCACCATTCCCATGGCGCGCGGCCGCAGCCGATCAGGCTCCATCGACTATCTCGTGGCTCAGGCTGCTAAAGTGGCAGAGGAGGGAGGCAAGGAGATAGTGCTCACCGGGGTCAACATAGGCGACTTCGGCAAAGGGCGCACCGACCGCCTGATCGACCTCATCCGCGAGCTTGACAAGGTGGACGGCATAGAGCGTTACCGCATATCATCCATTGAGCCTGATCTGCTCACCGACGAAATCATCCGCTTCGTGGCTGGCTCCCGACGGTTCATGCCCCACTTCCACACCCCGCTCCAATGCGGATCTGACCCTGTGCTCAAGCTGATGCGCCGCCACTATGACAGCAGCCTGTTTGCCGACAAGGTGCGAGCAATACGAGAGGCGATGCCCGATGCATTCATCGGTGTCGACCTGATTGTTGGTGCACGAGGGGAGACTGCCGAGGAATTTGAGGTGTCACGGAGATTCATAGAAGGTCTTGACATATCAAGGCTTCACGTGTTCCCCTACAGTGAACGCCCCGGCACACGCGCTCTCCAGCTCGGCGGCGCGGTAAGCCAAGCCGACAAGCAGCGCAGAGCCGCAGTGATGCTCCGCATGAGCGAGGACAAGCTCAATGCTTTTGCTTCCCGTTTTATCGGCGCAGTACGTCCAGTGCTTGTAGAGCATGCCCGTTCCGACGGCAAGATGCTCGGACTGACCGACAACTACCTGCGCGTCGAGATACCGCGTGACGACTCGCTCGCCAACACCGTAGTCCCTGTGCGGCTTGCATCCATCGAAGGGATGGACGAGGGCGAGTGCATCATCAGAGGGGAGGTGGCACGATGACACTCATGCCGCCGCTCGGCATACTCTACCGCATCAGCGACCTGCTCGCTCCTATCGTCTACCACGTGGTCAGATACCGCCGCAAGCTCGTGCGCAGAAATCTCTCGGAGTCATTTCCCGACAAGTCATCCAAGGAAATCAGACGGATAGAGCGACAGTTTTACCGAAACTTCACCGACAACTTCATCGAGTCCATCAAACTCCTCGGCATCAGCGACAGCGAAATGCGCCGCCGTGTGATATTCGAGGGGATGGACCGTGTCAACGAATACTTCGACCAAGGGAAAACCATCATAGCCTATTTCGCCCACACTGCCAACTGGGAGTGGGCACCATCCATCACCCTCTGGACCGACAAGAAATTAGACGAGGAGGTGGTATTTGCCCAGGTCTACCGTCCTCTGCGCAACAAGCGTTTCGACCGCCTGTTTCTGCGTCTGCGCAGCCGCTTCGGCAGCCACAGTTTCAAGAAAGCCACCGTCATGCGCGACATCATCAGGCTGCGGCGTGACGGCATGCCCTCCATCACCGGGTTTATGAGCGACCAGAAGCCGAGCCATGGCGACCCGGGGCACATAACCACACTGCTCAACCACCCCACGGCGATGATTTCCGGCACCGAACAGCTTGCACGCCGTCTCGGAGCGGCTGTGGTCTACATGGACATGGTGCGCACAAGCCGAGGGCATTACCGCGTACGTATCATCGACATGACTTCCGATGCCTCCCAGACCCAGCCCGGCGAACTGACCGAACGATACACATCACTGCTCCAGCAGACCATCGAGGCAGACCCCTCGGGATGGCTTTGGAGCCACAACCGCTGGAAATTCCCGGTGATACTCCCATCTGACGCGAAATGAAACCTGTAGCAGTCATAATACTCAACTGGAACGGCTCGGAGCTGATGCGCCGCTATCTGCCGAGCGTGGTGCGGCATACGCCCGCGGAGATAGCCGACATCGTGGTGGCTGACAACGGCAGCACCGATGATTCGCTGCAACTGCTCGCTGAGGTGTTCCCCTCGGTCAAGGTGCTCCGATTTGACAAGAACCTCGGATATGCCGAAGGCTACAACGAAGCGATACGCCAAGCCGGAAGCAGCTACACTGTGCTGCTCAACAGCGATGTGGAGGTCAAGGACGACTGGCTCACCCCTCTCTACCGCTACATGGAGACTCACCCCAATGTCGCAGCCGTGCAGCCCAAGATACTCAGCCTGACCGACCCTACGAAATTTGAATACGCCGGTGCGGCGGGCGGTTTCCTTGACCGCAACGGCTACCCCTACTGCCGTGGCAGACTGTTTGACACCGTGGAGACCGACCATGGACAGTATGACTCCGTAATGGAGATTTTCTGGGCTACGGGAGCTGCGCTGATGGTCAGGACGCAGCTATATCTCGATGCCGGGGGGCTTGACAGCCGCTTCTTCGCCCACATGGAGGAGATAGACCTCTGCTGGAGGCTCAAATCATTGGGCTATGCCATCGCCGCCGTGCCACAGGGCACTGTCTACCATCTCGGCGGAGGCAGTCTGCCGGCATCGTCACCACGCAAAACATACCTCAATTTCCGCAACTCGCTGCTGATGCTCTACAAGAATCTGCCACGCAGCGAGCGTCGCGGATTCCTCATACGCCGCCGTCTGCTCGACACCATCGCCTGGGCAAAATTCATGCTCACCTTGGATTTCAGCAACGCCTCTGCCATCATAGGGGCGCACCGTGACTTCCGCCGTATGGCGCGCGAGCATTACCGCGATGTCAAGTCGCCCGAGACAAACTTGCTCCCCTCGCTGCCATGGGGGCGGCGCAACATCCTCGTGGACTACTATCTGCGCGGCACCAGGAGATTCAGCGACCTTAATTAATGATGCTACCCATTATCAGTCAGACAACATCAAGTCCCGAAGGGACGCATTTATGCTTAACCCTGGATGAGAGGCAGCACAGCTGCCCGAGTCCAGGGAAAGGAGCTATCTTCATGTCTGAGTCCCGAGAGGGACGGGATAATGGTAGCACTTATGTGATACCACAAATCCATCCCTCCGGGATTATGATGCAGAGAGATGCGGTCCCTCCCCCCGGACTTAGCAGCTATCGCTTGCTTCATCGGGGGTTAAGCATAAACCCGTCCCTTCGGGACTTCTCAACCCGACGTATTGGCGTATTATACACTTAAGATAGTGGAACTGTACCTCCATGTACATTCCCACATAAAACAATTAATTTCTCTCTTACTATTATGAATGACGGATATTTCCGCGTGGCTGCGGTGGTGCCCCCTGTAGAGGTGGGCGACGTAGAAGCCAATGTCGACGCGATACTCAGTTTCATACCGCGCCTCATTGACGAAGGCGTGGAGGTGGCAGTGTTTCCTGAGATGTGCATCACGGGCTACACCTGCGCCGACCTTTTTCACGATGGCGTGCTCATTGAAACGGCTTTCAATGGAGTGAAACGCATCATGGAGGAATCAGAGAAGTGGCGCAAGCTCGCCATCATCGTCGGTTACCCACGCTTCATTGACGGAAAGATGTATAACTGCGCCGGACTCATAGCAGGTCAAAGCATAACGGAAGTACGCAAGACCTACATACCCAACTACAACGAGTTCTACGAACGTCGCTGGTGGCGTCCCGCTCCGCAGACCGACACTCTCACCCTCTACAAGATCAACGGTGTCAGCATAGGCATAGAAATATGCGAAGACCTGTGGGCACCCATCCCCCCCTCTACGCGCCTCGCCATGGCTGGAGCCGATGTGGTGTTCAACCTCTCGGCAAGCAACGATGTCATAGGCAAATACGACTACCTGCGCTCGCTCGTTAAGCAGCAGTCATCACGCTGCCTCTGCGGCTACGTCTACACCAGCGCAGGCTTCGGCGAGTCGTCGACCGACTTAGTGTTTGACGGCAAGGGCATCATTGCCGAAAACGGCCATATCATCGCTGAGAAGCAGCGCTGGACCACCGACGAGCAGATGGTCATAGCCGACATCGACATCTGGGCGCTGCGCCATGACCGCCTCCACTACACCACCTTCGGCGACTGCGCCGAGCGTGAACTTCAGGGATGGCAGGTCAAAATCGTCGATATGCGCTCGATCTACAACTTCTCCGTAAAGGAAAACAAGAATTACGTCCCGCGCTTCCGCCCGGTCAACCCCTACCCCTTCCTGCCGCCTGAAGATGAGAGCGGAGCGGAGCGGTGTGAAGAAATACTCAACATCCAGACCGCCGGACTGGCTCGCCGCCTAAGCTTCATCCACGGCAAGAAGCTCGTGGTGGGTATCAGCGGCGGACTTGACAGCACTCTGGCTCTGCTCGTGGCTGTCAGGACGTTTGACCGCCTCGGACTCGACCGCAAGGGCATCATCGGCGTGACAATGCCCGGATTCGGCACCACGGGACGCACCCACTCCAACGCGCTGGCTCTGATGGAGCATCTCGGGGTTACATCACGCGAGGTATCGATTGTCCCGGCTGTGATACAGCATTTCGCGGACATAGGACACGACCCCGAAGTGCACGATGTGACGTATGAAAATTCGCAGGCGCGCGAACGCACCCAGCTGCTGATGGATATAGCCAACCGCGAAGGGGCTATAGTGCTCGGCACGGGCGACCTCTCGGAGCTGGCTCTCGGCTGGGCTACCTACAACGGTGACCACATGTCGATGTACGGTGTCAACGCCGGAGTGCCCAAGACTCTCGTGAGCCGTCTGGTGCGTCAGGTAGCTGACACCACCGAATGCAAGGCTGCGCGCGATGCTCTGCTTGACATCATCGACACCCCCATCAGCCCCGAACTCATCCCGGCTGACTCTAACGGCGACATCGCCCAGAAGACCGAAGATCTCGTGGGTCCCTACGAACTGCACGACTTCTTCCTCTACAACATGCTCCGCTACGGTCTTGACCCCCACCGCATCTTCGCCATGGCAGTCCAGGCTTTTGACGGCAAGTATGACAAGGAGACGATACTCAAGTGGATACGCACATTCTACCGCCGCTTCTTCGCCCAGCAGTTCAAGCGGTCATGTCTGCCCGACGGACCCAAGGTGGGCAGTGTGTGCCTCTCGCCCCGCGGCGACTGGCGCATGCCATCCGATGCCAGCGCGCGCCTGTGGCTCGCTGACCTCGACAACCTCGGCTGATATATCAATCCATATAAAATAAGTCGTATAAATCTTATAAGTCTGATAATTTCTTATAAGATTTATACGACTTATTTGATTTATAGCACTTAGGCTTCAGTCCGTGTATTCGTCCTCGCCCTCGGAGCCTTCGGGTATGTCGGGGACGGCTATGGGGGCTTTGACGCCGGGGCGCGTGGGGAGGAAGCCCGGGGCTACAGGCTCGGAGTAGTCATCGTCACCGCCGTCGAAGATGGTGGGGAGGGACTGGGGTGTGTGGGTGTCGGGGAGGGTCGGCTCGGGGATCTGCGCCTCGGGGTCGGTCGCGACAGGTCGCGACCCTACAGATTGGGGGGCGGATGCACCATGGTGCATCCCTACAGAGTCGGTTGGCTCTGTAAGGACATGCCGTGGCATGTCCGCATCGCCACCAGTGGTGTCCGTGTCGGGGGCAGGCGGTGTCAGAGGGATAGCGTCGAATATGCGTTCGAAGGCTTCCTGCTCGGTTTCGGGGGATTTTGCCTCAGGGGCGGACGTACCATGGTACGTCCCTACATTCTCGGGGGCGGACGCGACATGTCGCGTCCCTACAGGCTGTTCAGTTGGCACTGTTGGGACATGTCCTGGCATGTCCGCTTCGGCATCGGGGGCATTTCCGGGGGTGTAGGCATCGTACATCTCGGCTGCGGGGGGATAGTCGGACTCGGCGGGGAGGACGGCTTCGTGAGTGAAGTCGATGGCTTGCTCGCCTACTGCCGAGAAGTATTCTTCGAAGGAACGTCCTTCTTTGAGGAGGGTGTTGAAGTTGGCTTCGCTGATAACCACGGGGCGCACGTTGGGGGGCAGACGGAACTTAGACCGCTCCATGGCGGCGCGGTAACGTTCGAGGTCACGTGCATTGGCAAAACCCTTTACTATGGTCACGCCGAGCGGTCCGAAAGTCATCTGTTCAAGGTCGTAGTCACGCACGGCAAAGGTGGAGAAGTTGAATCGCGCCACCTCGTAGAGCAACGCTGCGGGATTGACGCGGTCAAGAGGATACAGATATACCATCAGCTGCGGCGAGGAGGGATCAAGGGTGACTTTGAGCGGCGCGTCAAGGTCTACAGTGGTGGTGTCACCGGTGGAAATCAACCGGGTGTTCCATAGCATGCCGCGCACATTGGTGGCTGACTGGTGGAGCTTGCGCCCCGAAGCCATGCCCTTGAGATAGGCACTCGCCATGGGGGTCAGATCGGTGTCGGGATACTTCTCAAGCAGCTCGCGCAGACGCGCAGTGAATTCCTCCGGCTTGTTCTCGGTGACATAGGTAAGCGCATCGAGGAACATGAATTTGGGCATGATCTTGCTCAGGGGGAAATCGCGCTGCATGGTGCGGTAGGCTTCCTGTACCTCGCCGTTACGGTTGTCTAAGTAGGCTTGCCATGTCTGCTCGTAGAGTTGCTCCTGGCGCGCGTCCATCGCCTTGAGGTTCTCGAGGTAGTCGGGATTCTTCATCGCCTGACCCAGCTGGCTCTCGGGGAACTCTGCGAGTATCAGCTGGCGGTAACGCTCCGCAGCAGCCATGTCGCCGTCATGCACCATCATCAGATAGATGTTATAGTACACGTCGAGGCGATAGACATTGTCGGGGAAACGCTTCATCAGGTCGTCAAACTCCTCCAAGGCTGCCTGTGAGTCGCCGAGCTTGTCTTTGAGGATAAGACCCATGTTGTAGAGCCCTTCTTGCACTATGTCGGCAGCCTGAGCCTTCTCGAGGTCGGTCTTGGGGATGTCCTTGAGATAGTATTCAGCGTTTGTGGGGTCATCGGTGACGGGGAGAGCGTCAGTTTTTGATTCGTCGTCGGTGGCGGATGCACCAGGGTGCATCCCTACGTCATCGGGGTTTTCCTCTTCGGTATTTTCGCCGTCGGGCTGGTCGAAGTCTGACATGGAGAAGTCGCTCTTGTTGCGGCGGCGCCAGTTGTCCTCGTTGCGGCGCGCGCCCCAGAGGCGTTGAAACTGCTTCTTGCCCTGCGCTACCGATGTCGGATTGTAGAAATACCACGAATCGTCGGTGTTGATGCGCTGTATGTTTGCCACATTGTCATCGGGCGACACGATGGGCTGGTTAGCCTCCTGCTCGGCGCGCTGAGCCTCGCGCTGTATGCGCTCCTGCTCCTCCTTCTGGCGGTCGACGTATTCGCGCGCCATGCGCTCGCACACTGCCATCTGCTCCTCGGGAGTGAGGGCGGCGAGGGCAAGCAGGGAGTCCTGGAGGTGGACGTTTTGGGCGTAGGTCGACAGCTCGTCAAGCACATCGCTGCGCAGGCGTATCGAGTCGAGACCGGGGAAATCGTCGGGGAGCTGCGGCACCGCCTCGGCTATGCAGGGCTGGGCGAGGTCATAGCGGTGCTGGTCAAAGTAGAGGTTGCCGAGGGCGAGGTTAGCCAAAGCCTTGTCATAACCCGAACGTGTGCTCTTGTCGACCGCCAGACGATAGTTGGCTATCGCCTCGGTGGTGTCGCGACGGCTCAGATAGAGGTTGCCTATGGCATAATATACCTGGTCGAGATACTCGGCGTTACGGTCATAGCGCACCATGCGGCGCAGAGCCTTGACCTCGGGGGTTATGTCGTCGCCCTGATACACCTCGCTTTGGCGTATACGTGCATTGAACTGCATGGCATAGTCAGCAGAAGCCGAATGTCCGGCGCGTCCGAATGCCTTGTATGCCTCCTCCTTGCGCCCCAGTCGGGTCAGTATCTGACCGAGCAGATAGTTGAGGCGCATGCGCTGGTGGGCATCGCTCAGAGAGATGAGCGTCTGCAGGTGTGGCACCGCCTCGGCATAGCGGTCGGTGCGGATATAGAGGTCAGCATAGTCAAAGGCATAGAGACGGCGAAGCGTCTTGGTGACAAGCTGCTCAGACTTGATGCGCGATATGATCATCTCAGCCTCATATGTCCAGTCATCGGCGAGGTAGGCACGTGCCTGCCAGAGCTTCGCTTCGGTGACCACATCGGGCAGCCACTTGAAGTTCTTCGATATATAGTAAAAAGTGGCAGCCGCGCCGGTGAAGTCGCCGTTGTGGTACTGCGAACGACCCATCAGCATCCACGCATTGTGGAGGAAAGGGTTGTACTCCGAGCGGCGCATCCACTCCTTGTAAGCCTCGTCATATGACTTGCCGGGCTGCTTGCGGGGCTTGCGCTTGATGGAGCGGATCTGGATGGCTTTGGCAGCCTTGTCGATACTACGCTGGAAGCTGCCTGACGGCTGCGGAGCCTTGGCATCGGCTTTAGCCTCTATGGGCGAGAGATAGAGCGTGCGTGACAGGTCATCCTTATAAGATGTCTCCTGCTCGTGGAGGGTGTACTTGTAGTGCTCGTCACCGTTGTAGTACACGTTGTAGCGCGTGATGAATGCCATGTAGTGACGCGTGGCAGCGGTGTTCTTCTTGAGCGAGCAGCCTGACAGGAGCGCAACGATGCCCGTCACGGCAATGACAGCCATGGCGGCGACAAAGGGATGTCTACACGGAGTGCGCATTATAAATATAACGTGTAAATCTTATAAATCTTATAAATATTATAAATCTTATAAAATTGCTGGAGGGGAAATGCAACGCGGGGGCTGTCATCACGACAGCCCCCGCGCCGGGAGTTAATGCCGGAGGGGGTGGGAATCCCCCTCCGACGGGGTTGGAAATATTTAACTTTCTGTGCTAATGAACAAATTTTTCTCTTTTCGTTAAGTCTTATTTTTTAATATCGGTGTTAAATATTTTCGGGAACGACCTGGGATAATCTGAGAGGGACATGCCTTGGCTATCAATCAGCCTTGGGGCGGCGGACATGCCACGGCATGTCCCTACAGTTATGTCAGGTCCGGGATCATTTCATGAACTTGGCACCGCCGAGGTTGGTGCTTACTACGTAGGCACCGCGGGCGATGTTGCGGACATCGAGCACGATGGTGCTGTCGTCGATGCGGTCAGCGGATGTGCCGGTTACGAGCGATGCGCCCGAAGCGTCATATACCGCAGCGTTCTCGAGTGTCTTGCCTTCAGCCTTGACAGTGACTGTGCCGGCAGCACGGTTGTAGACGATGCTGAAACCGTTGCCGCGGATGTCATCATTGACATCGCTGATGGCGGTGGGCACTACGTCCTCAGGAGATACGTATCCGAAGAATGATACACGACCCTTGTCACGAGCTACGATGTCATCCACATCACCCTCTCCGACGCCGTCAAGAGCAGTCTTGATGGCACCAGGCTCTGTAGAACGAGCCTTGCGGCGAGCACCATTTTTGGAATTATCGTAGTTCTCAGCTGTGACGTACTTGTCAGAGGTGAGGAACGGATAAGTGTAGCGCACGTCATAAGCGAGCGGACAGTAGTCCTCAGGATTGACACGGAGCTGGCTCATCACGTAGTTGTCCTTGGCAGTCGGAGTAGCGGCAGCCTGGAACTTGGCATCATTCTCAAATGCAGTCCAGAGAGGCTGGGTCTTGAGAGAGCCTTCGGCAACGCTGGCACCAGGCACAAACCATGATTCATGGTTGATGTGGCGGACCTTGAAGAACATGTGACGGTCAGCTGTCTCAAACAGCTCTTCGGCAGGTGACAGACCACCAGCGGTCTGAGGTTCGAAAGCAGCCTTCTCACGTACATCATATATGGGGTCATAGTCCCAGATATACTCTTTATTCCAGTTGATGGGATAGGTGTTGTTACCCACGGTTACAGAGCTATTACCTGCGTTGACGGCAGCATTGATAGCCTCGCTGTACTTGTGGAACTCCATAGCCTTGGCATGCACAGCTGCAGCATCTTCATAGAACTGACTACGCTGATCCTCTGTGAAAGAGCCAGAGCCCATACCGTTACCACGTCCTAAGACAGCGGTCACGTCATTGGCATCAAGAGGCATCTCACCGAGGTAGAATCCGCTACGCTTGGTAGAGAAGTGGTTGCTCATGCCATAGTATCCGTGCTGGGGGTCGCGGATGTCGACATCAAAGCCTTCGGGAGCCTTGATGACGTAGCCGCCGTCCCATACCTGGTACTTATCGCTGTTACCAGGCTTGACACCTGCCCAGTAAGCGCGGTGATTCTTAGGATGCGCAGAGCCGGGGGTAAAGCCGGTCACCTTACCACCTTCGATGGTCAGGGTTCCATTGATCTGGTCAGCCTCGTGGAACTCGGGAGCGACAAGAGCATTGTGATTCCACCATGCATTGTTGAGCTCAGAGTCGTTACGGAAGCCATCTGTAGACTCTACCTTGGTGCCACGGAGCAGCGGATGCACCTCTTCAGGAGCGCCATATGTTTCTGTAGCGCCCATCTTGGCATTGCCGATGGCAAGGTGGTTGCCAGGGTTGAAAGGATTGAGATCCTCAGTGCCGATCCACTTGTCGCCATGGTCCATATACCACTTGCGGAGGCTGCGTGAGCCTACGAGGGCATTGTTCTTCTCTACAGCATGGAGAGCCACGTGGGCATCCTCAATGTTGGTGAAGAGACCACCGTAGTTTTCAACGTATCTTTCGCTTACGGCTGTCACGTCCTTGGCGACAGTCTCGTCAGTCAGACGTGCATCGGCATCAGCCTGTGTGAGCACGTCGTGCAGACCCTGGCGGGGAGAAGTCAGATTATTCTTACCGTAGGTGAGCTCGGTGTCAAGTGTGCGGGTGGTGACAACAGGCATGTTTATACCTTCGTTCTTATAGGTAAGCACCACTTTGAACTTGGCTTTCTGATCATGGCGGAGCATGAGCGCGTCACCGTTGATATCGGTAGCGAGGTCGTCAGCAGCGTCATTCTCGGTCACGTAGGGTATGCCGCCGATCTTCAGACGCTTCGCTGTATAGATCAGATCGTCATCGGGGTTAGCCTTCATGTCGAGGAGTGCGTCCTCATCGAAGAGGGGCATATCGACCTCGGCACCTGTAGCATCCTTGCCTACATAATATACCTGGGCAAACACACCTGTGCCGTCCATCGAGCCGATATAGCAGGGGGCATCGCTGGCGTAACGGTCAGCGTAGCGGATACGTGCATAACCGTCACGAGCCTCGTCAGCGGGGAGGTCATCCTGAGTGGTCACGGCGAGCGAGTTGAACTTCACGTCACCGTCTTCCTTCTTCTGAGCCACGAGCTCACCGTATAGCTTGCCGGCGGGCATGTAAGTCAGAACCTCCGCGGGATCAGAAGTCGTGTTATCAGCACCTTCCACAGCCACTTCGAGAATGAGGTTGGTAAGAGCGTTGAGGCGCGACTTGAACACTACGAACTCCTGGAGGGCAGCACGGTCAGCGGTCAGATATCCATTGGGATAATAAACCACAGCCTTACCTTCCTGCTCTTTTCCACCGTTAGCCTCTGGAGACTTGTACTCCTGGGTAACGACATAATAGATGTCGGTAGCGGCAGGATCCTCTGCATCCTTCTTCTCGATAGGCTTATCGTCGGTGGTAAGAATCTGCGAATCAGCACGCAGATTGCCTACAGTGACTTTAGCGCTTACCTGGCCAAGAGTGATACCCGAAGGCAGACCCTTGATGACCTCCTGAATATCGGGTGTCACACGTATAGCAGGGTGGTACACATTGGATCCATTCTTTGCGCCGACACGCTGAGCACCAATTATCTTGCCCTTCTTGACTGAGAAAATGGTGATGGGGTGCGAGATGTTCCATTTGTCAGTATCCTTGATGGTCGTAGTACCGTCCACATCATAAGTCACATAGATAAAGGCGTAATAAGTGCCTTCAGGAAGATTGGAGAGGGTAAAGCTCGTCTCATCAATATAGTTGTCAGTTCCTGACACAGAATGGGGAGTCGCTGAATACTCCTCGTAGGTACCCTCTTCAAGAGCTCCGGTTTTCTCATCATACTTCAATTTGCCTACCTCACGGACGAGTTTGGTTTGGTATGAAAGAACTTTGGGTCGGGTGGGATTCTTCTCGGCGTTAAGCCACCAGCGGGCCACGCCGGTGCTGGCACCCTGCTTGTTGAGCTGGATTACCGGACGCTCAGCCTCGAGCTTGACATCAAGCCATGAGTAGTTACGGCCATCGTTGTAGATATGTTCCTCGGTGGCCTCTACATTGTGAATCTCGGTGCTGTTGCGGTCATCAAGATCACTTTCGAGGGCGAGATAGAAGCAGAGTTTCGACACATACTGCGAGTTGTCCAGACGGAAATACTGACCTGCTGTGTTGTCATCACGGTAACCTGCGTTCGGATCACTACTGTCTCCGCGGTCACGATCAGACCACAGTTTCTGTGAAATCTCCTTGCCGTCATCGGTTTTGATAATCTGACCACCGCCATTGAGTGGCAGCGATATAGTGTTACTAATGAGTTTATTGTCATAGGGTGAGCCCTGCTTGTCAACGCCCCAGTTCGCAAACCATGACAGACCATTGGTAACAGATCCATAGGTACGGGCACCGTAGCCGGTGAAGACCTTGAACATGCCCTGCAGCTCTATGTTTTCGATTTCATAGACAGCAAACCTGGTGGCACGAGTTGTCTTACCGTTGGGTGCTGTGAAGGTTTTGGTCTCTTCGCCCTTATATTTAAAGGTAAGAGCGTCAGCGTCAGGAGTGGTCACACCCTTGGTGGTGATCATCTTGAACTGCGGAGCCGTACGGGGAGGAAGGATGGTCGAGTTCATCACATGCTCTACATCAGGCTTTTCAGAAGTGGCGCGGTTGTCACTGCCAAAATCTCCGTCGAAGTAATAGATGCGCTTGCCATTGTCATCCGTGTCGCCGACATGACTGTCATAGATGTAGGGCTTGCCGTCCTCGGTCCACTGGATAAAGGCGTTGGTAAACGCAGCCTGAAGCTCTTTGGTGGACTCCACACCGATATTCTTCAAGTCATCGGCACTGATACCGCCATGGCCAAGGTCAGCAGTGAACGTGTAAGTCTGGTTGCTGCCTGAGAATGCCTGGATATTCGATGATGTAAGTCCTACCCATGGGAAACCGTGCTTGGGAGCCTGCTGAAGGGTAGAGGGATAGGAGAAGTCGATGGTGGCGGTGAGGTTGTCAGAAGCAGCCGAGGGATCAAACTCGAGACGCACCATAGACGCACCTACATTCCAGAAGAAACCGCGGTCACAGCCAGTCGACATGGTGAACCTCGCAGGTATCTTGGCATCAGCCGGCACTCCGCCCTCGATATTATCAAGATTGAAGTCCTGCTTTGTAGCGTAGATGTGATAAGGCGTTGCAGAAGAACCGCTATTATCCTTATAGCCCCAGTCGGTGACTGTGAGCTTGCCATCCATTGACTTGCTGACCTGACGGATTATAAACTGCGCGGCGGGTACCACCACGAAGTTGTCAAGCACGTACTTGCCACCTGTCTCTACAAGCTCCCACTCGGGCGAGAGGCGGTTGTCATTCTGTATGGCTGACATGTAGAAGTACTTGCTTGTGCCAGGCTTGAGGATCTTGTCGTCAGAGAGCGACCATGCCACGCGGTTGATTGTCGGGATTACCGACGGAGTCAGTTCAGTAGTGGATACGCCCATCCAGACAGCACTGAGAGCGTTCTCGTCAAATGCCACCTGCACATAATAGTCGCCGTTGACACGCACCTTGAAGTTCTTGTTGTCAGAAAGGTTGGCGTAAGTGAAAGGCTTGTTGGTGTACTGCGAGATAGAAGCACACTGGTAGTCATTGACTGTAGCCGACCATCCGATGTAACGAACCATGTCGGAGTCATCGCCTTCACCTTCGTAACCTATAGTGGCTTTGATATAGTACGAGTCAGAATATACATTGCCGTTGGAGGGATTACCGGTCCATGACAGGGGGTAGTAGTTCCATACGCTCTTCTCGGCATCGTAGGCAAATTCGCCTACCACGCTGTTAGATGCGGTGCGGTTAACGAGTTCTACCTTCTTGATCTTGCGGACAGACTCGGGGAGAGCCTCGATGGTGATCAGCACATCGCTGCCTGACTCAGTCAGGTGCATACGGTAACGGGCACCTACCTGAAGACCTGGCATCTTGGCTGCATAACGAGCCTTGGCGTTGGCATCAAGACCAGAGGGTACCTGACGCCATACGGTAGTGCTGGGAGAACCGAGCTGGAGACCTATGGGAGCGTAGAGATTACCCTTTGAGCCGTAAATCAGATATTCGCCGGTGCTCTGGGTGGCAGTGAAGGTGTAGACCCAGCCGCCGAGAGTCTCCGACTTGTTGAACTCACGGGCATTGTCCCACGAGCCTACCTCAGAGCCGTAGCCGATGATGGCGGGAGCATTGGGAGTGCCGCTGATGTCCATCTTAGGTCCTTCAACGTAAGGGTCAACCGATATCTTGGTGGCTGTGGTGCCTTCAAACGCGATGGCTACCTGAGCTATGACAGCAGCATGATCCTTTAGACAGAAGTATTTATCGGAAGCGACAGATGTAGGAGCAGGAGTCGTTGTCGAATCATATCTGCCATGAAGAGTCCAATAATTATTGTCATTACCAAGAGAATAATACTTTACTCCATCCTTGGTCTGAGCCACGAAGTGGAATTTTTCATCACCACTATTGTCATCGGCTTTCGGTAACGCCTCGGTGGTCACGCCAGTCCAATAGTTGTCCTCGCCAGTGCCGAGATTCTGAGTCAGGGTGCAGAGCAGTTTGTTGTTGGCATCGCGGAGCTCTACCGACTTGATATTGGCATCGGGATTCCACTCGGGGACGATGCTGTTGGGGATGAAACGCTTGCAAGGGACGGAAGAGCCATCAATAATATGAGTGAAGTCATCGAGGTCGCCCTTGAGGGTCAGCTTGACAGCGTCGCAGTCAGCTCCGTCAAAGAACATACCGCGGGTGTCAGATTTAGAGGGTGTAAAGAGATTGAATGAAGTGTACTCTTTGCCTGACGCCACGCTCACCACCTCATTGGCATTGCCGAGAGAATAGAATGTGCCGCCGGCATCAGATGCCACATTATTGGGCTCGTCATGGTTCATGACCACGCGGATGAAGTAATGCTGGGTAGCATCACCAGTGTCGGTGCCGGATACGGGCGAATATGATAGCACATAAGAGCCGTCAGCCTGATGGCTAAATTCGCCGACACGGACGGGATTGTCACCAGAACTATAGTGCCAGAGGCATATGCGGCGCACTGCAGCCGGACCGATCCACTGGTCACTGCGGACATCAGAGTCCACGGTCTGGTTGGCGACAACCTCGGTGCCATCAGAGCCACCGCCCCAGGCGCGTATGAGAGCCTTGATGGGGTAACGTGTCTGACCGTCTACGGTGCACTCTGCCTCCATGTTGACAGGACCGTTGTATACCTTGGCAGGCGCGCCGGGACCGCAAGAGTAGAGTATCTTGGAGTTGCCGCCCTCAGGGAGAGACCCTGTTGGCTTCAGTGTAGCCATACCTGTGTGGAGGTCGATGGAGATGTCAACAACAGGGAGGACATACGTGTAGGTCTTGGCAGCAGTAATGTCTGACCATCCGAGACCCTCCTTGTAGGCAGCCGCACGGATGGTAGTGTAACCCTTCTCGAGGGCGATGCCGCCGGCAGGGTATTCAGTCCAAGAGTCCACAGAGGGATCGCCGGTAGCAGCCTCTGTGTAGTAGACAGTCGCGCCCGACACAGCCGGGATGACAATCTTGTTGTTTGTCGCCGAAGCAGGCAGCACCGGAGTAGCGGGCTTAGCCTCGGTCCTGGTTATGGTCAAAGTAGAAGATGTGCCACTTACATTAAATACGGCTGTCTTGGGATAAGACAACTTGTATATACCACCTTTGGTGGCTTTGTAATCACCAGCATTTTGATCATAAGGATAAGTAGTACGAGATCCAGAAGACGAGATGCTTTTATCGCCACCATAAAGAACATGTGTCTTAAGCCCTGCAGTGGCACCATAGTTTCCACTGAAGTCAGAGAGCAATGGATAGTCAATATCATCGTTCTGGAGGCGGAACTGCTTGTCAGCACTTCCAGCATCAACGGTGTAGACCCAGTTGGAGCCTTCTTCGGTGAATTTGTGTGATGCACCGTCAATGTAGATGTAGGGAGGGGTAGATTCTTTGTAGTCCGATACAGTGGCACCATTCGTAGTGCCGCCGCTCAGAGTGTAGATTTTATTGGTTGCCCAGAGCCAGTTGCCTGACTTTGACGGTGAAAACCAGCCTACGTTGTCAGTTCCCTCATTGCCACGATCGTTAGCATTGTTGTTTTTCGAAATAATGACATCTGCCAGTTTATCATACGAAAAAACAAACTTATAAAGACCGTTGCCCATATCTGTTTTTGTTGCACTCGGTATATGCCAGCCGTTCTTGTCTCCGTCAACCCAATGAGTCTTCAGATAGCAGTCAGACCAGCCTTTGGCAGAAACATCCACGTAGACCGTGTAGTCCGCAGCCGAGGCTGGGATGGAGAAACCAAGCAACGCAAACATCATAGCGAAGAATGTAAGAAACTTCTTCATAATGAGTTGGTTTTGTGTTAGTTAATTGGTTTGTTTGATTATTGATTTTGATTGATTGTCGTTAGAAAAAAATCAGATCCGGGTCCGCGCGGAGGAGGTTGTCGAGGAGTAGCCGGGGAAGATAAGTCTGATAATTCGTATAAGGTCTTATAAGATTTATACGATTTATAAGAATTTAGCCCAGATACTGAGTCGATGTCTTGTGCGCATTGATGGACTCGGGCGGGCAGCCGCTGAGGGCCGCGGGAGCGTTAAATCGGATACGGGTACTCCGCCCCTGGAAGGGACGGCTCGCCGGCTGATGCCGCTGCATGCAACGACGGTAGCGGCGCATAATCATTTAGCAGAGGATGATAAGAAGTGATTTAGATGATTTTTACGAGCAAGTGATTTAATGGTTAATTATATAAGTGATTGAAATTGAGATTTATACATAACAAGAAGCACCGATGAGCGGTGTGCTCTCCGGTGCGACAAAAATGGAATTAGCGGTGACGGCTCCCGGGCATGCAGCCACGGATTACCGCCTGTATGAAGTATGAAAATTCCCCGTTTATCCCAAATTTTAGCACAGGATTGCACCTACAAAGATACAAAAAACGCCTATAAATGTTATAAAAACCGCTCCGCAGTTAGAGATAATTAACAGAAATTAACACAATGGGACACAGAGTCAGGACGAGGAGAAATAAATCGGATAAGACGGATAAGTCGTATAAGTCATATAAGATTTATAAAAGTTATAAGACTTATAAGACTTATAAGACTTATGCTTGTTACTGTCCGTTGCGGCGGCGCCAGTCACGGCGCACCTGCGACATCTGTTCTTTGATGCCGCCTTCGTTTATGAAGATTTCTCCCATCTTGCGGAGTACGGCTCCGAGCATTGCATCAAGCTGATGAAGCTGGGTTAGCATGATGTTGGCAACAGTCTCGTCAGTGCGCTGGGAGCATTTTGCCACGAACTGCGACGGATCGTCATACAGTCGGCAATAGCGGCGAGCCTGTATGGCACGAGAGTCGCTGCGCTGCCATGTCACAAGCTGGTTTTGGCGGAGATAGTCCTGATAATCTTCAAGAAGCTCACGTCCAGAACCTCGAGCGATGCCGACAAGACGTATGCCCATCTCCATCGACACCGTGGCATCGGTGATGCCTTCCACCAGATTCTGCTTGCAGGAGCGAGCAGCCTGACGCATCTGGTCAGCAGTGCGGGTCAGACGCAACGAGTAGCGGCGTATGAACATCTCGTTGACATCGCATACGATGAGAGATTTGCGGTAGACATTCCAGTTAGTGTAGTCACCGGCTATCTTCAGAAATTGCTGCTTCAGCTCCATTACATGTTATCAGGGTGTGATGGGGCTAAGATAGGGATAATTTTTCAGATGAGTCTTATAAGTCTTATAAATTCTTATAAGTCTTATAAGATTTATAAGAATTATATGATTTATACGACTTGGCAATGTAGCGCTGGAGGAGCCAGGCGGTGAGGGCGTAGAGGGCGGCGAGGAGCCACATGTGGATGTAGGGGGAGGCGACGGCGGGGAGGGAGGCTCCGTCGGAGAGGAGGCGGACGAAGCCCTGGATGCCCCATGTGGCTGGGACGAGGGAGGCGAGGACGCGCCAGAAGCCTGTGATGGAATACATGGGCCATGTGAGTCCTGTGAGGAAGAGGAACACTACGCTGGTGAAGACTATGACGAGCATGGAGGTCTCGCGCTCGGTGACGAACACTTCGAGGGTCATGCCGAGCATGCACGAGCTGACGAGCAGCGGCAGCAGGAAGAGCATGTAGTCGATGAAGCTGCCAGAGTCAGGAAGGGCGAACATGTTGGGAATCCACAGGACGTCATAGATGACCATGGGCAGATATATGAGCAGGTAGCAGAGAAGACGGCCTGTGATGGTAGCCACAGGTGATGCAGGGACTCCGAGGGGGTCAATGCCGCCATTGGCGCGGCGGCGCTCTGCCCTGCCCCCGGCGAGCATGGTGATGCCGAGTATGAGGCTCTGCTGGAGGATGAGCATGAGGATGCCGGGGATGACGAAGGAGGCGAAGCCCTGCGAGGGGTCGCCGATAAACACGGGGTTGGTGCCGACGGTGGAGCTGCTGCCCATGGCGGCATATGCGGGCGCGCCTATTATATCTATAGCCTGCTGGCGCAGGTCGCCGTCAACGGCTATCTGGAGCTGGGTGAGGTCGAGGAGCAGGGCGCGGTAGCGCAGCAGCAGGGAGGCATCGCAGTAGAAGCTGACTACAGCCTGCTCGGAGCGTCCGATGCGGCGGTCATAGTCACGCGGTATCTCTATGACGGCGTAGCAATCATGGGAGGCGCACCACTCGCGGGCTTCGGAGAGCGACGAGGCGTAGCCTGCCACGCGCGCCGAGGGGAGCGCGTCGATGGAACGCGCCAGCTGGCGCGAAGCGGCAGTGCGTGAGTTGTCGACCACCGCCACGGGGGTCTCGCGCACCACCTCGGGGTTGTAGATGAGCGTATAGATAATCGGGTAGACCGTGGGCAGAAAGAGGAAGAAAAGTATCACACCCATGTCGGTGAACACCAGACGGAATTCACGGCGGCATACGAGATATACGGAGCGGAACCAGGCGAACATGACGGATCAGGGAAGATATACCGGCTGCAGGCAGTGGCGGCGCAGTTTCCACAGCGACGCGAGTGGCAGCAGGGTGAAGAGTATGAGGAAAATGTAGTAGAAGCGCGAGTAGTAGATGGGGATGCCGTTGAGCGCCTGGTCAATGTAGATCAGGAAGTACCAGCGCACAGGATAGATGTAGGAGAACACACCTACCGACGGATACATCTGCGGCACGGGAAACGAGAAGCCCGTCACAGAGAAGGCGAGGATGCCGAGGAGGCTGAGTGTGGAGAGTGCCAGACGCATGTTGCAGAACACTCCTGACACAAAGAGGGCGAACGCCTGACATGCCACTACCATCAGAAACCATGCCGAAAGCATGTGCATAGCTGTGCAGTGGAGGGGAAAATCGCAGATGCGGTAGAACACCGCCTGCATCGCCCAGCCGAGGATAGTGAAGATGACAGTCTGCGGGGCGAGAGTGCCGAAGGTGGCGATGTAGATGTTGCCGTCAGCGGCAGCGAGCCAGCGCGGCGAAGTGCCCTGCTTGATCTCGGTGGTGACGGAGAAGCATGTGATCAGGAATATCACCAGGGCAAACATGCCTGGAATGAAGGAGTTGGAGAGATAGTAGGAATAGTTGGTCCAGGGGTTGTGGATGAGATGGGTATCCACAACCATAGGCTGGAGCATGACCCCTGCGGCACGGTCATCGAGCAGTCCGGAGCCTGTGAGGGTGGTCTTTACCAGACCGCCGGAGGTGGTGACTGCGGTGGACATGAAGCCCTTGTAGGTGAGTGTGCCTGGCACGAAGAAAGCGAGGTCGGAATAGAACGACAGTGAAGTCTCACGTCCGCCAACAGCTTTCTGCATGAAATCACGCGGCACCACGAAGAAGCCGTAGACCTCGCCGCTCTTGACCAATTCAAGACCCTCGGCGTATGATGAAGCCCGATGGGTGATGTCAACCAGCTCCGATGCCCCGAGATTGCGGATGACGCGGCGCGACAGCGACGAGTCATCGAGGTCGACCACAGCCACCGGGGCGCGCAGGGGCAGCCCCTCGTGGAGCAGGTCGACGAAGAAGAATGTGAATCCGACAGGCACAAACACCATCAGGGCAAAGTAGACCTTGCGGCTGACGAGCCGTCGGCAGCCGAGGATGAGTGATTGCTTCAATGCGGTCAGAAATGACATAGGCAACGGGGAATAAATCGTATAAGTCTTATAAGATTTATAAAAATATACGAATTATAAGACTCAGTCAGGATAGTAAAGTATGGTCATGCCGGGGCGGAGGTCGGGGATGGAGTCGAGAGGACGCGCCTTGATCTCAAAGGTCTTGGAATCCCAGTCGCCGGTGGCTTTGGTGGCATGCCATGTGGCATAGCTGCCGAGGTCACGCACGTAGTAGACACGGGCTTTGACCTCCTTCATGTCGAGGGCAGGGATTTTGACGGTGATTTCCTTGCCGAGAGGAAGGTCGTTGAGGTATTTCTCGCGGGCGTTGAAAGTCACCCACTTGTCAGATATGCGCAGAAGCGACATGATGGGGGCACCCATGCTGACGAGTTCGCCCACTTCGGGATATATCTGGTCGATCTGACCGTCACAGGGGGCAACGAGGTACTGGTCCTCGAGGATGCCCTTCACCTCCCCTACTCCAGCCGATGCGACTCCCACCATAGCGGCGGAAGCCTGTTTGTCCTCCTCGCGGGCGCCAGCCTGAGCGAGACTGAGCTGGGAGCGGGCTGCAGAGGTGCCAGCCACGGCTGCATCATATGCAGCTTTGGCTTCGTCACGCTTCTGCTTCGACACCACGCCGTCGCGGCACAGAGCCTCAAGACGCTCATAGGTCTTGCGGGCTATGCCCTCGGCTGCCTCTGCCTGGGCAACGAGGTCGCGGGCTGACTGGATGGTCTGCTTGCGCGCCCCTGCATCGACAGCACGGTTGGTGGCAGCCGCAGCCTCCTTCATTGCCTCTGCCTGTGCGAGCTTGGCATCTACCACTGAGGAGTGGATATGAACAAGCGTGTCGCCGGCATGCACCATGTCGCCCTCGTGGACGTAGAAGGTGGCGACGCGTCCGGGGAGCTTGCCCGAGATGCGTATGCTGGTGGCATCAGCCTGACCTTCGATGATGTCGGCTGGATGGCGCAGAAACAGGAAGCCTATGACGGCTATTATGACGGCGGCAACGAGCACGCCTATGATGGCAAATGTCAGTATGCGCTCCTCGCGGCGCACGGGGTCTTGCGGATTGGATGACATGATTGTATATATAATATTGTATCTATAGAAGGTGTAGGGTGATTTTTTAATTCTTATAAGATTTATAAGTTTTATAAGATTTTATGTTATTCGGCGGGTGGTGCGGAGAGGATGCCGAGCACCTTGTCGAGATAGACATGGCAGAGGCGCACGTCGATGCGTGAGTCTATCTCCTCCGAGGCGGCTTTGAGCCAGGCGGTCTGCGCTTCCATGACGAGGTCGGTGGTGGAAACGCCCTCGCGGTAGGCAAGAGTGGCACAGCGGAGGTTTTCATCGGCTTTCGCCATATTGTCTACCGAGGTGTGGTAGGTCTTGATGGCTTCCTGCATCTTGTATCGTGCCTGGTGCACCTGGAGGTCAATCATCTCCTTGGCATCCTCCACCTCTAAAGAGGCTATGTGGGAGCGGGTTTTGGCGGCTTTGTAGTTGTAGTAGTTGCCTCCCCAGTGCCACAGTGGCACCGATGCCATGACTCCGATGGAGAACATGCCGCCGACCTTGTTTTTGAAGCCGTCAAACATGTTGGGTGTCGAAAACGAGTAGGCTCCCACCAAGGCGATATTGGGAAGCATGGACGACAACGCCACCGAACTCTCGGCATCGCTCGCCTTGACGGCGGCACGGAGGGCGCGCAGGTCGTTGCGACGCTCATAGACCGCAGGCATGTCAAGCGGCGGCACTTCCTCGTCAGCCATGTTGACAGCCACTTCGCCGTTTTCATCGGCAAGCACCATCGGGGAGTCGATGGGCAGACCGCATTTCTGCGCAAGAGCCATCCGCGCGAGCGACAGGCCGTTGGTCACTTTGGTCAGGTCAACCTGACCCTGATTGAGTTTGACATCGACGCTGAGCAGGTCCGCTTTGGTAGCCATGCCCTCGTCAAGGAGGCGTGTGACATTGTAGCGGAGGGTGTCAAGCAGCTCCACATAGCTTGTGGCAAGCCGTTCCTTGGCTTTGAGCGACACCACGAGCCAATAGGCGGCATCGACATCATAGACGATATTGTCATCGGCACGGTCACGCATGGCTGCGGCGGCTTCCTTGCCGGCATCAGCCAACTTGTTGAGAGCCACAATCTTGCCGCCCATGAATATCGGCTGGGTGAGCGTCAGTGCTCCGGCAAAGACATTGTGGATGTCAAAAGTCAGCGCGTCTTTGGGAAGCAGAGCTACCTGGGAGGGTATAGGTTTGCCATCGACTATGACAGGCTGCCCGGTGTAGGGGTTCTTGACTACATCAAACTGGTAGCCCTGCGATGCGAGGTCGAAAGACTTGACCGGCAGATAGGCATCCTCGGATATTACGGAAAGATTTTTCTGATTATACACATATGCTCCGGTGAAGTCAATGGCAGGCAGATAAGCCGCACGAGCCTGACGCTTGGTGTATTCGGCAGCCTGCAACTCGGCATCGTGGATGCGCGACTGCTTGCTGTTGGCTATCGCCAGGTCGCGGCACTGCTGCAAAGTCATGACCGCCTGAGCCGAAACACACGGCACCAGCGACGCGCAGAGCAAAATCAAGGTAATCAAACGTGGCATATCGCAAATAACAGGATATTTGTGGATAAATGGAATATTTGTGACAAATGACGCGCCGCAAAGCACTCAGCGGACACGTATCACAAATATAACCGCTACGATGACAAAAAAGTTAACCGATTGGTAAAATCGTTAAATAAAAAGACAAAAAGGAAACAAAATGGACCGGACTCCGTGAATCGTAGAGTCCGGTCCTGGGGATATTGATAAAAAAAGTGAATCACATATGAGGTCGTGGGTCAGAGGGAGTGCTATTTGAGAGTGCCGTTCTCAGCCTCCTGTACCATCTGCTTGTTGGCGAGGATGTAGATTTCGACACGGCGGTTCTGTGCACGACCCTCTGCTGTGGCGTTGGATGCCACATAGTCAGTCATCGGGAGCCCCTCGGCGTAGAGACGGTTAGAAGCGACACCGCTGTTGAGCAGATAATTGCGCACGGCATCGGCACGACCCGTAGACACACGCTGGTTGACAGCAAGAGTGCCGGTATCGTCGGTGAAACCGTAGATACGCACGTCGGTCATGGGGTTCTGGATGAGCGAAGTGGCAAACTTGGAGAGGTCAGCCTTGGATGTTGCGTTGAGGGTAGTTCCGTTAGTGGGGAACAGGATACCGCTGTCAAATGTCACGCGGATAGCCTGCAAGCCGTTGGAGTCGGTCACGCTCTCGACCTTGGCAGCATCGGCGAGCTGCTTCTCGAGCTCGGCTTTCTGCTTGTCCATCTTACGTCCGATGAGTGCACCGGCACCGGCTCCTACAGCAGCACCGATGGCAGCACCGATACCTGCACCCTTGCCGCCTCCGATGAGCGCTCCGATACCTGCACCGACAGCTCCGCCGCCACCGCCTCCGATGAGCGCGCCCTTACCGGTGTTGTTCATTGACGAGCAACCGCCGAGGCTGATGACCATAGCGGCAGCGAGAGAAGAGATTCCGAGATTCTTTGCTAACTTATTCATTGTAGATATGAATTAAGGGTTAAAATAAATAGTCGGGACATTATATGTGTATATATCCTACAACGTGGATTACGGGCATAAAGTTGAGAATTTTTTTCAACAACCGATGCAGTCAGCTTTGGCATTTTACGGAATATAACTAAATTTGTAAAGCCTTAACAACCTCATCGGCACCGTCAACATAACCTGACGGCTGCCAACCAAGATACTATGGCAGAAACACGCAAATCAGCCAACTCATCGCTTATCGTGCACCTCTGTGCGGCACTTGTCGTGGTGGTGTGGGGTGTCAGCTTCGTGTCGACACGCGTCGTCATGGACAACGGCATCGGTCCCGTGGAGATATACTACGCCCGATTTTTAGTGGCTTACCTGCTGATGCTCATAATCAGCCACAAGCGGTTTATGTCGCTGAGCGTCAGGGATGAACTGCTCTTTGCAGTGTGCGGAGTGTGCGGATGCACGGTGTACTATCTTGCCGAGAACTTCGCCTTAGAGTACACCCTCGCCACCAACGTGTCTCTGATAACCTCATTGCCCCCGATGCTGACCATGCTGCTGGCTGGACTTATCTACCGCGACGACCGTCCGTCACGGGGAGCATATGCCGGGTCGATGGTTGCGTTGGTAGGAGTTGCATTAGTGATATTCAACAGCAGTTTTGTGATGAAAGTCAATCCGCTCGGTGATTTCCTCGCGCTGGCGGCGGCATTCAGTTTCGCCATATATACACTGATACTCAGAAAGGTACAGGCTTTTTACGATGCGGCTTTCGTGACGCGCAAGATGTTTTTCTACGGGCTGGTGACCTCGCTGCCGTTTGCCGTGTTCAGTTCCGAGACATTTGAGTGGAAGGCATGGTTAGTCCCTGCCGTATGGGGTAACTTTCTGTTTCTGACACTGTGTTGCACCGCCGCCGCTTTCGTGATATGGTCATGGGCTGTATCCAAGCTCGGCGTAATCAAAACCAACAATTACCTCTACTTCCAGCCGGTCATCACCCTCGTATTCTCGGCTATAGTGCTCTCACAGCCCATCACAGTGATAGGTGTGGCAGGCTGCATCCTCATCCTCCTGGGCGTCTACCTCGCCGACAAGCTCAACATGCGCCACAAGTCGCGCTGACCATCGTCCAACCACACCACATTCCCCACTTGTAGAGACAACCACGTTTGGTTAATGGCGCAACACCTATAAATCAATGGAAGCGGAAGGCAGCCAGGGTAATGGCTGTGGCTATCGCTGCGTTGAGTGACTCGCCGTGGTCGGCACCTCCGCGCGGATATGACGGGATGGTCACGCGCCTGTTGACCTGCTCCAGCACCTCAGCTGATATGCCCTTACCTTCGTTGCCCACCACTATGACAGCCTCCTGAGGCAGCAGAGAGGCGTACAGATCGTCACCACCGAGCACCGTGCCATAGACAGGCATGCCATCCTCACTGAGCGCGGAGAGAGCGGCGGGGAGGTCGCAATAATGCACCTTGACGCGCACGATGCTCCCCATGGTCGCCTGCACCACCTTCGGGGCAAAACAGTCGGCTGTCTCTCGGCTCGCGATTATGTCAGGCACCCCCATCCAGTCGGCGGTGCGGATGATGGTGCCGAGATTACCGGGATCCTGTATCGTGTCAAGGGCAAGCACAAGCCTTCCACGGATAGCATCTGCATCCAATGAGTACTCCGGCAGACGGTACACCGCCATCACTTCAGGCGGAGTGGAAAGATGGCTCATGCGCGAGAGGTCACGCGCAGTGGCGCGTGTGACTTCGCACCCCTTTACCATATCTTTATGTTCTTCTTCCCATGCAGCCGTGCATGCCAGCATCTGCAGCTCGAAGTGCCCTATGGTATCGCAAACGGCTTTGGTGCCCTCCACTACGAATAGCCCCTCACGGCGGCGATGGGAAGCCTTGTCAAGCGAGGCAACGGTCTTGATTATCGAATTGTTAAGAATCATAGCGACAAAATTAATAAATTTTTAGATAAACTGGCTGATATTGTCGGGATTGAAAGGTGCACTTTGACAAATTGCTTTTGTAATTAATTTTTTGAAAGATTTTTGCTATTAAATTTGCATTTCTGATTTCATATTGCTTACTTTGCAGTGTCACAACATAACATTTTGCTCTATGGAATCAATTTCTACAAGAAAAAGGATTAAGAAACGCTGGATTATCCTGTTTGCGCTGACAGCGTTTATCTCTGTTTTAGGATTGTTTGTATCACCACGCGAAGGCAACTTCGACCTCCCCAACGACAACATCTACGCCAATGTAGCATGGATGATCACAGCCACGATATTCGTGCTGATGATGACCCCGGGACTGTCGTTTTTCTACGGCGGCATGGTCCGCGCCAAAAACGTCATCTCCACCATGCTCCAGAGCTTCATAGTCATGGGCGTAGTGAGCGTCATATGGGTGGTATTCGGCTTCGGCCTCGCCTTCGGCGATGACTGGCTGCATATCATAGGCAACCCTGTGGACTTCTTCATGTTCAACAACGTCGGCGTGCAGAACGTCACCGCTGCCGAGAGCGAGCGCGTAGCCACCGAAATCGGAGGCTCCATCGGACTGGCTACCACCACCATACCGTTGGCACTCTTCGCACTGTTTCAGATGAAATTCGCCATCATCACCCCGTCGCTTATCACCGGTTCATTTGCCGAGCGTGTGCGCTTCTCGGGGTATCTGATATTCATGATACTGTGGGTCATCTTAGTCTACTGTCCTCTGGCTCATGTCACATGGCATCCTGACGGACTGCTGGCACAGTGGCACGTGCATGATTTCGCCGGCGGCATCGTGGTACATGCAGCCTCGGGCGTTGCGGCTCTTGCCGGAGCACTCTTCCTCGGCAAGCGCACCAGCACCAAGGATTCCAAGCCCGCCAATGTGCCATTCGTGCTCCTCGGCGCAGCCCTGCTTTGGTTGGGATGGTTCGGATTCAACGGCGGCAGCTCTCTTGCAGCTGACGGAGTGGCAGTATCAGCATTCCTCAACACCAACACCGCCGCCGCGACAGCCATGGTGACATGGGTGGTGTTCGATGCACTTCGCGGACACAAGCCATCGGCAATGGGCGCAGCAATCGGCGCGGTAGTCGGACTTGTCGCCATCACCCCCTGCGCAGGATGGGTGACCGTCGGTCAGAGCATCTTCATCTCGTTCATCATAACTCTCTGCTGCAACCTCGCCGTGACATGGAAGAGCCGCACACACTCGTTTGACGATGCGCTCGACGTGTTCCCCACCCACGGTCTCGGCGGCATCCTCGGCACAGTGTTCACAGGAGTCTTCGCCTACAGCTATTTCGCCAAGCAGGATCCCGACATGATCAGCCACAACGAATTTTTCTGGATGCACATCCTCGCCCTCGTGGTAGTATGCGCCTACACATTCATCATGAGCTACGCGCTCTACTGGCTGACCAACAAGATGATACCTATGCGCGTATCGCGCCACAGCGAGGAAATCGGACTCGACCGCTCGCAGCATGACGAAGAATACGGCAACGAAGCCTCGACCGAACTTGCCGAAGACTCTGTGACTGATGACCAATGGTTCAAGGGATGCGAATGAAAATTAACGGACAGTCACTGATGTGTGTATAAAATGTTATATAAATGAGGAGAAATGTCCCTGCACGACGATGTGTAGGGACATTTTTTAGTAACTTTGCACACACATCAACCACCACCCAACCAAGCATATGGCAACCACAGATAATCTACAGGACATAAGACAGATGCACTACGACGGCAACAGCGCACTGCTTGCCGAAGCCGTCACCCACAGAGTGCTTGTGCTCGACGGTGCCATGGGCACTATGATACAGTCATACGGCTTGACGGAAGCCGACTTCAGAGGTGAAGAATTCGCATCCCACTCATGCAACCTCGCCGGATGTAACGATGTGCTGTCGGTAACCGCTCCGGCTGTAATCCGCAACATCCACAAGGCATATCTTGATGCCGGTGCCGATATAATATGCGCCAACACGTTCAGCTCCAACAGTCTGTCACTGGCAGAATACGGATTAGAGGAACATGTGGACGTGATTAACCGCGCCGCTGTCAAGGTAGCGCGGGAGGCGGTGGACGAGTTCCGCACAAGCCATCCCGGAGCCGTCAGATGGGTGGCAGCCAGCATCGGACCGACCAACAAATCCCTGTCAATGGCTGCAAGCCTCGGCGATGCCGACCCTCTGACATGGGACATACTCACCGAAGCCTACCGCCAGCAGACCGCGGCACTCATCGATGCCAGCGTTGATGCCCTGCTGTTCGAGACCTGTTTTGACACTCTCAATGTCAAAGCAGCGATATACGCCGCCATACAGTCCATGAAAGCCTCAGGTCGCAGAGTGCCCATTATGATATCAGCCACCCTGACCGAAAACGGGCGCACACTCGCCGGACAGACACTGATGGCATTCGTCGCTTCGGTGGCACACGCACAGCCCCTGTCCATAGGTCTCAACTGCGGTTTCGGCGCCGACCAGCTCATCCCGTATATTAAGCAGCTCAATGCCATCCCCTGCGCCGTGAGCTTCTACCCTAACGCCGGACTGCCCAACGAGTCAGGCGGATATGACGAAACTCCGGAGAAGATGGCAGACGCCATCCGTCCGCTGCTCGATGCACGGATGCTCAATATCGTAGGCGGATGCTGCGGCACTACCCCAGCCCATATCCGCGCACTCGCCGCTTTGGCTGCCGATGCCACGCCGCGTCGCATCCCTGTCCCCGACGACCATATGAGGCTCGCAGGTCTTGAACTGACCGACATACCCGCCACGGGCGGCGATTTCGTAAAAATCGGGGAGAGATGCAACGTGGCTGGAAGCCGCAAATTTCTGCGTCTCGTCAAGGAGGGAAAACTTGACGAGGCGATAGACATAGCCCGCTCGCAGGTCAACGCCGGCGCAGCCGTCATTGATGTAAATGTCGACGACGCCATGCTCGATGCACCTGCCGAAATGGCTCGTTTCCTTGAACTCCTCGCCTCCGACAGCGTGACATCAACCGTCCCCGTCATGATAGACTCCAGCAACTGGGCAGCGATAGCCGAAGGTATGAAGCATCTGCGAGGACGCGGCATCGTCAACTCCATATCGCTCAAAGAGGGCGAGGAGACATTCCTGCTCCGTGCCCGCGAGATACGCGACATGGGATGCGCCGTAGTCGTAATGGCAATGGATGAGACCGGGCAGGCTGATACATATGAGCGCAAGATGGAGGTCGTGCGCCGCCAGTACGACCTGCTCGTCAACAAAGCCGCGTTACAGCCATGCGACATCATATTCGACCCCAATGTGCTTGCCGTCGCCACAGGCATAGAAGCCCACAACGACTTCGGCAGGGCTTTCATCGAAGCCAGCAAGTCCATCAAAGCAGAGATGCCTGGTGTGCATGTCAGCGGTGGCATAAGTAACCTGTCGTTTTCATTCCGAGGCAACAACACCGTCCGCGAGGCGATGCACACGCGATTCATAACCCTCGCCGAGGGGCTGGATATGGGCATCGTCAATCCGTCAGCCATGAAAAAGAGCGAAGATTTCGACCCTCAGCTCATCGAGGTCGTTGACCATGTATTGCTTAATGACTCATCCGATGCCGTAGACCGTCTTGTAGACCTCGCCGGGGAGATACTCGCTGCCACCAAGCCTGAGCCTGCCAAGGCATCCCCAAACCCCTCCGCCACCAAATCCGCATCGGAGCGTATAGCCGAGATGATAGTGCGCGGACGGCACGAGGGCATAGAGGCTCTGCTCCAGAGCGAGATAGATGCTGGCAAGTCAGCCATGGAAATCGTAGACGGCAGCCTGATGTCGGGCATGAACGAAGTGGGCAGGCTGTTTGCCGACGGCCGTATCTTCTTGCCTCAGGTGGTCAAGAGTGCCGGAGCCATGAAAGAGGCTGTCAAATGGCTGACCCCTTACATCGAACAGTCCTCGGCTTCAGGTGACGCCACCCAGTCTGACGCTCCACGCGTGGTGCTCGCGACCGTCAAAGGTGACGTTCACGACATAGGCAAAAACATAGTGGCAATAATACTCCGATGCAACGGTTTCAAGGTCGACGATCTCGGCGTGATGGTCCCGGCAGAGACCATCCTCGCCCATGCCCGAGACTTCAAAGCCGACATGATAGGTCTGAGCGGGCTCATCACCCCCTCGCTCCATGAGATGCAGGAATTTGCCGCCCTGATGGAGCGCGAAGGGCTGCGGATACCGCTGTTTGTGGGCGGAGCTGCCACATCCGCCATACACACAGCGGTGCGCATAGCCCCAGGATACAGCGGACAGGTGTTTCACACCGTCGATGCCGCCCAGCTCCCCGGCGTGGCACGCCAATGGCTCAACCCTGCCACACGTCAGGAAGCCATCCGCCAACTTCAAGCCCGACAGGAGAAACTGCGACATGACCATGACGCACCCTCGTCGCCCTTGCTGTCTTTCCTGCAGGCAAACAACCTGCGACAACCAGCACCCACTGACGGCAGCCAGTCATCTCCCCTCCCCGTTGGCACAGAAACACGCCATGTGCCCATATCCGAAGTGCGCAGTTACATCAACTGGCGCGCATTCCTGATAGCGTGGGGTCTCGATGCATCTCTCGCCTCAATGACCGACATCAAAGGCTGCGACCACTGCCGTGCCCAGTGGCTTGCATCGCTGCCAGAAGACAAACGCAAGAAAGGGGCGGAAGCCATGCAGCTCATAAAGGAGGCAAACCGGCTGCTTGACACCCTATCCGAGAAATTCCCACAAGGCATCACTGTACGCACCGCCACATATGCCGCAGGCTCGAGAGGAAACGACATAGCTATCCAGACCGGCGACGATGAAGTGATATTCCCGACACTCCGCCAGCAGACAGATGCCGACGGACAACCGAGGCTGGCATTGGCTGACTTCGTAGCCGAGGCTACAGACAGCACCCCCTATCCTGACCGCCTGACTTTCTTCGCATGTACAGTAGGTCCAGAAATACAGAAGCGCATAGAATCGAGACGGGCATCAGGCGATGAGTTTTCCGCAATGCTACATCAGTCCATAGCCGACCGACTCGCCGAAGCCGCCACCGAGATGCTCCATCAGCACATATCAGGCGGTCGAGGTATCCGCCCTGCCATCGGCTACCAGTCAATGCCCGACCAGTCGCTCATCTTTGAAGCTGACAAACTGCTTGATTACGACTCATTAGGCATCACTTACACCGAAAACGGAGCGCTCTATCCGCAAGCCACTACGACTGGATTTTTCATCATCCGCGATGATGCTCGCTATTTCAGCATAGGAGACATATCATCCGAGCAGTTTGATGACTACACACGCCGTCGCGACATCCCGGCAGAGCGCATGAACCACTTCTTAGCACCTCGCGTCTGTTAAAATGTGATAATTTTTGGCGCAAAGTATTGCATCATTCCCCAAAACTCCTTACCTTTGCATCGCTTTTGAAAATCAAATCGGGGTGTAGCTCAGTTGGTTAGAGTACGCGTCTGGGGGGCGTGAGGTCGCTAGTTCGAGTCTAGTCACCCCGACCAACAACAAAAGCCTGAAGATGATGAAGCCATCCGCTTCATCATCTTTTTTATTTATACTCACACACGTGTACACTTTTGTGTGCACATATTTGTTATCTTATCAAGAAACCATTATATTTGCGAAAACACAATCAACAAACACCACCATGTACACACTCACAGTCAGAGATTTCCGCAGCAATATGGCATCATCATTTGACAAAGTAGATGCCGGAGAACGTGTCCTCATCCGCCGCAAGCGCCAGACCTACGCCCTCATCCCCGTCAACGATGACGACCTCACCATCACGCCCGAATTGCAAGCAAGAATCGAAGAGGCTCGACGCGAACACAAAGAAGGACGTACCCTGACATTTAAAACAGCCTCTGAGGCGCAACGCTGGATGGATGAATTATGAAGTACACTATCGAGTATTCCTCCCACGTCCAGAAGGTTTTGAAAAAATGGAAGAAATCAAATCCTATCGCGTTCAAGAAGCTTTATAATTTGCTGCCTGAGATAGAAAGCCATCCACGCATCGGCACTGGACACCCCGAACCCCTGAAAGGAGGTAATGATGTGACATATTCACGGCTTTTGACCGCCCATGACCGCATCATATATGACATTTATGATGACACGGTACACATCCTCATCATCGAGGCAGAGGGTCATTATGACGACAAGCAACCTATGCGCTCAGTCGTCAGAGCGGTAGAGCCATGCATAGAGGCAGCCTACAAAGAGCGAGCCGCCTACGATATTGCCGAGAGTGACGGGGAGAAGATTGCACACCAGACCGCTCCAATCCCACGAGCCAGACACATACATACCCGCTGGAATGAAGAACATGTTTGCAACAGAGTGCTCCAGACCCAATATAACAAATGCAGCAACAGGAATCCAGCAGCCCAAAGCCTTACCCACAATACCATCGGAGGTCAAAGCAAGCCATATGGCAAGGCAGACGAGCCAGTTGCACCCTATGCCGCGCCAAAAGGCGGTCATAGGCGACAAGGACATCTTCGCGTCCACCAGCTTTATTATCACAGCCGAAAACGGATAGGCATCAAGCAGACCGCTTCCGATCACCATCAAACCTACAATCAACAAAGCCCCTAGAAAGTTTCCAACCCATACCACGGCAAGATTTTTAGCGACCTGACCGATAGACAATCTGCCCTGGAGCGCACCAGGCATGAGCACGGCACAATTACCAGTGAACAGCTCCGCCCCAAACACCACCGTAAGCAACAGTCCGATAGGGAACGTCAGACCCGACATCACCTTCTGAGCCGAAGGATTATCGGCAAAACCAGCCGAGGCGACAATTGACAGAATGCCGCCCAAAGCTATAAACGCACCTGCCATGACCGTGCGGACAAATTTCTCCACAGGCATATAAGCGACTTTAGTCACGCCGACCCCGACAAGGTCACATATGATCTGCTGCTGTGATTTCATAATGACTGGAATTTGCCAGCAAAGTTACATCTTTTCCCACATATTCGCTATCTTTGTAAAGCTATGGCAAAGAAAATCAAGACTGCATGGTTTTGCACCGAATGCGGTGCCGAATCGCCTAAATGGGAAGGACGGTGCTCCCAGTGCGGGCAATGGAACACCATGGTTGAAGAACGAGTATCCCCCTCCTCATCCAAGGCTCCGTTAGCTTCCCGCGAACTCAAAAGCCGCCCCGTCAAAGTCTCCGACATCCCACGCAGCGACGAGGAGCGCATACATATGCCCTCCGACGAGCTTAACCGTGTGCTCGGAGGCGGACTTGTGACCGGTTCCATGGTGCTGATAGGAGGCGAACCAGGCATCGGCAAGTCCACCCTCGTGTTGCAGAACGTGCTCTCCATCAAGAGCCGCCGCATCCTTTACGTCTCCGGCGAGGAAAGCGCAGCCCAGCTCAAAATGCGAGCCGAACGCCTCGGACGGCTCAGCGAAAACTGTTACATTGTGTGCGAGACCTCTCTGGAAACCATCATGGACCACATCGACCATGTGAAGCCCCAGCTCCTCGTGGTCGACTCCATCCAGACCATAGCATCCGACACCATAGAGTCATCGGCCGGAAGCGTCAGCCAGGTACGCGAATGCGCAGCCCGGCTGCTGCGCTACGCCAAGACATCGGGAGTGCCTGTGCTCCTCATCGGGCACATCACCAAGGAGGGTAGCATCGCCGGTCCGAAAGTGCTTGAGCACATAGTGGATGTGGTGCTACACTTCGAGGGCGACAAACACTACATGTACCGCATACTCCGAAGCATCAAAAACCGCTTCGGCAGCACATCGGAATTAGGCATCTACGAGATGTGTCAGCGCGGTCTGCGCGAAGTCGCCAACCCATCGGAGATGCTATTGAGCCGTTCGGAAGAAGAACTCTCGGGTGTCGCCATAGGCGTGACGCTCGACGGCATCCGCCCATTCATGATCGAAGTACAGGCTCTGGTTTCCACAGCTGCCTACGGCACACCGCAACGAGCCGTGACAGGATTCGATTCCAAGCGCATGAACATGCTCCTTGCCGTGCTTGAAAAACGTGCCGGCTTTCACCTCGCGTCCAAGGACGTGTTTCTCAATATAGCCGGAGGTATCAAAGTCAATGACCCCGCTCTTGACCTTGCAGTGACAGCAGCCATCATGTCAAGCAACGTTGACCTTGCAGTGCCGCGAGACATGTGCATGGCTGGGGAAATCGGGTTGTCCGGCGAGATTCGCCCCGTGACGCGAATAGAACAACGTATCCTTGAAGCCGAAAAGCTCGGTATGTCTACCATACTGATCCCTCGCGGCAATCTCAAAGGGATGGACACTTCCAAGATGAAGATACGCTGCATCGAAGTGTCGAAAGTGGAAGAAGCATTCAAAGCACTGTTCACCTGACGACCATCTCTTGCGCCGATGACCCTCCCCCAACCGTTCAGACAGGCATCCATTGCAGTAACAGCCGCTATCGCCGTGACGATGGTGGTGGCAATGTATGCCGTAGTGAGCATCGGAGGGAGCTGGGATGCCTCAGAGTCGTCAATCCTTTTTGCCGAGAATATTCTCTCTATCGGCATAAATCTCCTCGGTCTGTGCATCGGATACTGCGGCATGCGGTTGTCATGGCGGTCTGTGATAATGCTGGCATTAGTGGCATTGTCATATGATGCGGTCAATTTCGCATTGGTCTCTGTTGCCGGCTCCCATTTAACAGGATGGGATATCGCTACGGACAGCCCTCACAACCTCCTGTCCACGGCATTGACCATGCTATTCTTCCCGGTATCATCGATGCCGTATCGGCTGATGCACGGATATCTCTTTTTGCTGATACTGTCACCGCTCATCAACAGAGGGCTTGCAGCTCTTGACCGGCAGCAGATGAAAGCCCTTGTAATCATCCTGACAGCCTCGGTCATCCTGTGCGGATGGATGGCAGAGAACTATCTTGCATGGTGGCACTGGAATCTATATTACCTTATATATCTATACGTTACCGGATATTACCTCAGCTCTACACACGTCCTTGACCGGCTTCCCTCACGCTGGCTGTTTATCGGCAGCGGAGCATGCATCATAGCCCTCGGAGCGGCTATTTACATACATGACTGGATGAGCGGACCGTGGACCTACTGGTTTTCGTCGGGACATGCCAACAACGCATTCAGCCTGACAGCTTCAGTGTTACTATTCGCATATGCCACACGACATCGACGCGATTATAATGGTCCTCCGTGGCTCGCAACTGCCATACTCGGCACATTTATGCTGATAACGGGTCCTGCCGCCACAAGGCTGATGGACATCACCGAACTATCTCTGAAAGCCAATCTGGCGACAGTGGTAGTAATATGCCTGTCTACCACGGCATTTGCCGCGATTATAGCATGGCTCATATACGAGCCGCTGTTACTGATTACAGACTTCATAGCCCAGCGGCTTCCGGTATTACGCGCGACAGCACCCTCAGTTACACTCACCCCGATGCCTACTGTGGCTCGTTCATCATGCCGCAATTCTTCTATCGAGCTTGCCCGCATTCTTGCCATGTCGATGATACTGGTCGAGCACCTGACATTCTCCAAGACCGCCACCGATTTTGCATTATACGATGCATGGGGCATAATCATATTCGGCATAAATTCATGCTGCGTGTCTGTATATGTCATGTTGCTGGGAGTCATGGGATTGCGACTTACATGGAAATCGGTAATCAATATATGGCTGACAGTCCTGTTATTCAACACCCTGTCACTCGTGACAATAGCTTTGCTCGGCAAGACTGCAGCCGAATACCACACTGTCACCGACCTCGTCAAATCCCTTGTATTCCCTATCGGAAGCAGCCACTACTGGTTTATCAAGGCATACCTGCTCCTGATCACACTTATCCCATTGGTCAACAAAGGTTTGTGCCGCTTCGACTTACGGTCATTGAGGCTTCTCGTCCTCATGCTTACGTGTGCAGGCATATACTGCGGCTGGCTGGGACAGAATCCTCTCCATGACATGTATAACTACTGGGGATGCGATTACTACGACTACATCTACCCTGCTGATGTCATGTTTTATTTTATATGGCTCTATGTAATCGGATGGTGGATGGCACGGGAGCCGCGACTCTGCTACCTTTCCCCATGGACGCTGATTGGCGGTTTCCTGTTGTTTGCGACTATGCAAGGGTTGCTACACCTCTCGTCAGTAGATGAACCTGACATGCAGACGTCACTTTTTTCACCTTATCAGCGGCAGGGGCTTCTGATTAATCTGAGTGCATTTTTCTTCGTATGTTTCTTCACACGCTTCTCGTTTCACAATAAACTCATCAATCTGCTCGGAGCGGCATCTCTGGGTTGCTATCTGCTTCAAGACAGCAAACCCGGTTTCTTGATGTACACACTCGGGGCTCGGCTTTTTGACACACATGGTTTTTCTGCCCCATATTGGGGCTTCATAACCGTCTATTTCATAACGATATGGCTACTGTCCGCCATAATTTTCCACTATAAACGCCGATGGATGCCTCGGCTTGTCGATAAAATCATATCAAGATTGCCTCAGAAATGGAAGAAAGAGATATGGTAGACCCCCAAAATATGGTCACGACAGCCTACTTCAAAGTTCCTGTCAGTGCCATGGTGCGCCATCTCCTGGGGCGATGGCTGAAGATATGGGGCGTAGCTCTGGCTGCGGTGCCTATCGTCTTCATAGCGGTATCCGTAGCCCTTCATGATATCCGTTGGGCACTGGTGGCGCTGATGCTCGTCATGGTGCTGACACCATCTGTCATACTCATAATCTTCTACAGCCAAGCGTTGCGTCCCGAGACGGCTCGGGCGATAATCCCCCACCGCTTGGTCATATGCCGCGGACAATGGGTCAGGATAGAATACCGCCCAGATCCCGACAGACGTGTCCCGGCTGACGAACTGATTCCATGGGACAGTATACGGTATCTGCGTGACTGCGGAGCCTACTGGATGCTCATCTACTGATATTTTCGCATGGCGGCTGCTTGAGACGGGGCTAATTTTGTCGTGAATCCCACCACCAACCCCTTTTTTTCACGACATGTTGACCATCCCGTTTTTTGTATCCGACCTGTTTATCCCCGACCCTGACACATCCCTGCCAGCTATTATCCAGTTATGTCTCATCGGTGCTGTGGAATACACATCTGTAGTGTTCTCAGCCCTCATTGACCTTTGGAGCGGCATGCGTAAAGCCAAGCGTATGGGCATCAAACGCACCTCCCACGGGTTGCGCCGCACTGTAAGCAAACTCTCGTCTTATCTCGTTCTGATGGCTATGCTTACAGGCATAGACATCGCCATCGTGCTCAGCTGCCTCTTTCTCAGCCACAACGGCATGTCCGTCCCGCCGCCGTTCTTATGGCTCACATCTCTTGGAGCCGCAGGGCATATACTGATTGAAGCCATAAGCGTCCTTGAGAACCTCGAGCAAGGTCCCCGTCTGCGATCTTTAGGCAAAAAGCTATGGAACTTCTATCGCAAAAACCGTCGTTCGGCTACTTTTTGAAACCGCTGATACCTTGCTCAAGGAATTTGGCAAATTTCGCCACGTTTTCATCGTAGCTGTAAGGACCGGAGAGCAAACGTCCCTGCGTGTCAAGCACCACGTAATAGGGCTGGGCATTAGCTCCGAACTTAGAGCGTTGCAGGTAGCTCCACAGCTCTCCGTAGGTGTCAAGCGTGATTTCACGTCCGTTTTCCACCACATTACGCGGCTGAGGCAGAGCTTTCTTCTCATCAACCATGAGCTTGATGACCACAAAGTTGTCATCAATCATGGTCTTTATGTCAGCCTGATCGAGGACAGCACCCTCCATCTTGCGGCAATTGACACATCCATAGCCCGAAAAGTCCACAAATACGGGTTTGTTCTCGCGCGCAGCTACAGCCATGCCCTCATCATAGTCATGATACTCCTTGAATCCGTCACCGTAGAGGTTGAAATCCTGTGTATAGAGCGGAGGCACAAACGCGCTTACACCCTTAAGCGGAGCACCCCACAGACCAGGCACAAGATACACCGTGAATGCAAACGAGACCATGGCAAGGAAAAACCTCACAAGACCTATCGACGAGTCGGCAGGTCCGTAGTGCTTGAAGTTGAACCAACCCATCAGATAGGCACCCAGCAGACCGAATACGGCAATCCACAAGCACAGGAACACCTCTCGGTCAAGAATATGCCAGCCGTAAGCCAGGTCAGCCACCGACAGGAACTTCAGCGACAGCGCAAGTTCGATAAATCCGAGCACCACCTTGACCGTTCCCATCCAGCCTCCGCTCTTGGGCGCGCTCTGGAGCCATGACGGAAACAGGGCGAACAGCGCAAAAGGTATAGCCAATGCAAGCGAGAAGCCGAACATGCCCACCATCGGGCCGAATTTATCACCCGAAGTGGCAGCCTCTACAAGCAGAGTGCCTATGATAGGACCGGTGCATGAAAACGACACCAAAGTCAGTGTAAACGCCATGAAAAACATGCCAAGCAATCCGGTTGATTTCTCTGCCCGGGCATCTATCCTGTTGACCATCTTGGAGGGCAGCGTTATGTCAAATGCACCGAAAAACGATACGGCAAACACCACCAGCAGCAGGAAGAATATGATATTGCACACCGCACTCGTCGACAGCGCATTGAGCGAGTCCGCGCCGAATATCAGCGTAACGACCATACCGAGCAGCACGTAAATGACTATGATAGACAGCCCGTAGGTCAGCGCATCTCCCACCGCACGGCTGCGGCTTTTACCTTTCTTGAGGAAAAAGCTGACCGTCAGCGGTATCATGGGCCACACACATGGCGTAAGCAACGCCACAAATCCACAGAGAAAGCATGTGAAGAATATCCACCACAGCGATGACGAATTATAATCATCACTGGGATTAGCACCGTTAAATGTCACAGGAGCCCATAAATCGCCAAGACTTTCCTGTCCGATGGCAGATACGGTAGTGTCTGCTGACGCGACACCACCTTTAGTAATCGTATCGCCAACCTGCGGCAGCGCATCTTCCGGTTGTGCCCCGGTTGCTGACGGCATTGTCCCTTTGACCTCGAAAGGTTCTTTGGTCGGAGGCAGACAGCTTCCGTCATTACAAGCCTGATACCTGATATTACCGCTGACAGAATATGTGTCACCGGTCACCTCAAAGATGCGTTTCAATGTCACTCGACCAGACCACCAGCTCAGTTCAGCCTGAAACACATCATCAAATTTATGCACAGGAGCTTTTGATGCCTGAAGGTCTCCTATCGGTTTAAGCCCTTTCACATCCTTGAGTTCAACGCTCAATGGCGTAGGTCCGACATTAGGGTCGACGAGATTGCTGTACATGTGCCAACCATTCTCTATCGATGCCGTCATCTCCACCGCGACCCTGCGGGCAGCCGCGTCCTCAACGGATTTCACCGTCCATCTGACAGGGTTTTCCATCTGGGCATATGTATACGAAATGCCCGTAGATATCATCAATGCAAAGATTGTCAGCAAGCGTATTAGTGATTTCATAGCAGGTATGTTTTTCGTTACAAAATTAGCACTTTTCGCTCATTATGACTCCGATAAGACTTCAATTTTTGCATATATCTGCTTTTTTATGCACTTTCGGAGCCTCTCGTGTGTTAAGATTATATCTTAATTACTTACCGATCGCATCATCATGAAATCCGGTACTTCATTTTTCACCACATTACCCAGAGGTGCAGCCGCCATGATATCAGTGCTATTATCATGGCTGATGGTTCCTGTAGCTGCATCAGCCGTTGAGGCGCAGACAGTGGCAGAGACAGATTCTGCCGCCGTCATCATGAGTGACAGCATACCGGCCGACACATTGTCGCGCAGCCGGATGAGCGTCACCCGGGGAGCTCTGTTTGATTCCATCGCTGTGACCATGTTGCAGCTTGATGACGAGTATCTCACAAGGAGCATCGTGTATCGGAAACAGCAGATTGACGAAGATTTTCTCGCTATGGCTCCTACTATCGTGCCCATCCCTGGACCTCAGGGATTGCCGCTTTATTTCAGACCCTACTCCATGACTCTCAACGACCCTGACTGGGGTCGCTACTGGGCAAACATGGGTTTGATAGCAGGAGCTATGGGAGGTGCTCTCGCAGTGTTGGAGTGTCTTCCCGAAGATGCCACTTCCTGGAATCGCAAGGAGCTCCAGGAAGTGCCACCCTTCAAACGCTGGTACCGCAACATATTCGTGCGCAACCCTGAACTTGACCGAGACAACTGGGTGTTCAACTATCTGCTCCATCCCTATGCCGGTGCGGCATACTTCATGGCGGCACGAACCTGCGGATTCAACTTCTGGAGGTCGATGCTGTCATCGGCGTTCGTCTCCACGGTGCTGTGGGAGTTTGGCATCGAGGCTTTTATGGAGCGTCCGTCGTATCAGGACATAGTGATAACCCCAGTGGTCGGCTCAGTCATCGGCGAGCTTTTCTACAAACTCAAACGTGAAATCGTCGCCAACGACTACCGTCTGTGGGGTTCGCCGATCATCGGAGGCATCGTGGCATTCCTGATTGACCCGGTCAATGAATTTCTTGACCTATTCCGCGGCAACCCCCTTAGAGGATACCATCTGGATCTTGACGGCGAGCACCTCAAAGACCATCACGGCGGATTCCCTATTTACTCGTCAATCATGCCCACACTTGTCAAAGGCGCTCCAGGCTTCGCATTATCCATCGTATTTTGAACCAAAAGCGTCTGTCAAACCTTATTTTAGTAACACACCATCCGAATAACCGAAATTCAATTATACCAAACACTATGATTACCGACAAAATCATCTGGCCGCCAGCCTACGAGCCTTCACTCGCCGACGGCATCGTATCCAACGAACTGATAGTAAAGCACATCGACCCCGAGGAACTGTGGCCCTACCTGACCAATATATCCGACTGGAACCGCTTTACAAAGGATGTGATGGATGCACAGTTCATCGACCCTTCTATTGAAGACCCCCATCTTTTCGCCAAAGCCGAATTTGAATACCGCGAGGCTGGTCTGAGCCTTGCCGCCCACGTGCTTGAATGCGTAAAACCCAAAGCCGACCGTCCAGGCCGCATATCGTGGGAAGGAAATATCAAGGGTAAAGACGGAGCCGAATTCAGCTTCTGCCAGGCATGGCTTCTCGCCATGGCTCCTTACCACGGCACACGCATACTCACCGAGATGTCAGTAAAGGGCAGCCTCGCTACCGACGAGCTACTCGGCAGCTTCCACAACATCAACGGCATGTGGCTGGAGGGACTTGCCGAATACACACTAAAGCACCTGACGCAGACTAACCATCCCCGTCAGCCGATGGACGGTCCTACCCGATAACAACATTCACAGCTCGATAGCGGGCTGATAATATATGCGGTCGCCGCATCGCAGATTCAGAGGCGCCAGATAATACATCTGGCGCTTTTTCGCGTCTGTATATCTTACCGGGATGTAATGCTTCCCGCCGATTTCAAAAGCCGGCGCGCCAGCATACGGCAGAACGGGCAAGGCAGCAGTGACAAAACCATCACCCACCCTGATCATATCTCCATCTTTGACAGCAATATTTCTGAGCGCAGCGGGCAAAACAACCATAGGCGGCATCCCCTCGGGAGCATATTGCGTAGAATAGTGCATGGACATGTATTTTTCATAAGGCTCAGGGATGCCTCTCACTTTGGCAAGCGTGAGCCATCTGTACGCATCCCAAGGCAGATAATCCATGTATACCGGCTCATAGGGATTACGGCTATAGGTCTCCAACGCCGCTGTCAGCTCACGGCGCATGCGTGACTGTACCACGTCTACCGCTATCAGATGTCCGAGAATCAACACACTGAGCACCGCCGACACTATCCCTCCTGCCACACGTCCTATACGCCAACCATATCGGAGACCCCACTGCACAAAGGCGATAATCGCTGTCAGTTGGGCAAACCATCCGCTGCGCCCCACTATGCCACTTGACCCTGACATACATGCAGCCACGATTGATGCCACTACGAATATGATCCACGGAGTATGTGACATCTCGACAAGCCTATGACGGCGACACACCGCCATAACAGCCACGAAAATGACAAGAGACAGCGCATAGAAATCGCTTTTAAGCAACAATAGCCACAGCACATCGTTAGGTATACGCTCGCCGACACCGATGCCCTCGGCGATGAAACGACCCCATATGCCTGGCGACAGCAATGCAAACAATGTACCGCAGAAGAAGCCTACGACCATCCCCCTCTGTCCGGATGACATCTCTCGCCACGGCTTTGACATCCACATCCATGCGCACAGCCCGACGGAGACAGACACACCCAACCCTTCATGCATCGAAGCGGCAAAAGCTGCCAATAGCCATGCACCCCATCGCCAACGCGGCGTGGCTCCGCGCAGCAGCAACCACAGCACAGCCATGACCAAAGCCGATGACCACACGTAGTTAAACATCACGTCATAGAGCATGAACGCATCCCACCATGGGAATGTAAGAAGCAGCAATGCCGTCACAAACAGTTTTGCCGTAGCCGTGTGACGCTTCCCTAATCCTGACAATACAAGCGTCAGAGCATAGAAGCCGAAACACATCAACCCGTTGACGACATCAAGCACCCAACGGTTCACACCTCCGAGCCACCATGGCGCAAGCAGATTAGCCATGCGTCCGTTGCTATATATCCAGTGTCCGCCAGCAAGCTTGATATAGCTCCAGAGCGAGCTGCCGACCACCTTCATTCCATCGGCATAGACGGCATCATCGCCGGCAAGAAGCTGCATGGAGCCGAACACCACAGTATGTATGCCTATCAGCCCCACGACAATCCATGCCCATATGTCGGCAGCCGAACAGGAGCCGATATGGGAGTTCGTACGATGTCTTTCTGACATCATTCGGGGTAAATGGGGACTTTGCGATGTATCGAGTGGTCAAGCGATATGAGCGTCTCGGTATGCGTCACGCCCGGTATCATCTGTATGCGGTCATTGAGCAGCTCCATAAGGTGCTCGTTGTCACGCGCGAACAGCTTTATCAGCATTGTGTAAGGTCCGGTGACGAAGTGGCATTCGGTCACTTCCGGTATCTTTTCAAGCTCAGCCGCAACCTTGCGGTATAGAGCGCCTCTCTCGAGGGTGATGCCTATGAATGTACAATTGTTCAATCCCAGCACATGAGGATTGACATAGTAGCCTGACCCGGTGATGACATTGAGGTCTATCATGCGCTGTATGCGCTGATGCACCGCCGCACGCGACACACCGCATGCTATCGCCACATCCTTAGAGGGGATGCGTGCATTGTTCATGACGATTTCAAGTATCTGCCTGTCAAGACTGTCTATTTTCTCCATGCTATCAAATTATCAGATAATTGCATTACCGATTACGCTTCAAACGCGCCTATTCTTGACAAATTTACACATTATTTTCCATTTTGCAATCAAAAAGACAGAAAAAGCAAGCGAGGAGACCGTTGATGGGTCTCCTCGCTCGTTTGTATGGTTTATGCGGAGTGATTACTTGCCGATATGCTCATACTGAAGTGTAAGCGTGGGCTGGTCGCACACCTCGGCAGGACCGTAATACTGCACGGGACCGGGATATACGTAGTTGTCATTGACAGCCCATGAGTCACGCTTAGACGCGAAGTAGCGGAAAGCATTGCCTTTGAGGTCCACGAGAGCCTTCTGGATCACAGGCTTCATAGCACCGTGACGACGTTCCATGTTCATCATCATGGTGATAGGTATGCCACCGGGGAGCCACTGCACAGATGCCTTGGTCAGATTGCGCATGCTTGACATGTAACCTGTCACGCCGGCATTGATGAGGCAAGAAGCAGTGAAACCGAGACCGTAGCAGTAGTCGGCATCGAAATTAGAGGGGAACGCGCAACGTCCTTCATAACCGAAGAAGTGGTGCATTGTAGAGAACTTGCCTGCATATTTGCCCTCGGCACGAAGTTCTTCGAGGCGGTGAGACACCATCTCGCTGAGAAGCTTCTCTGTCTCGATGAGCGACACCTGCACATTGCCGTGGGGGTCGCGGTCGAGGGTGAGCTGACGGGCTACACCGGCGGGCAGAGATGCGTAGATCTTAGCGTTCTCGGCATCAAGGTGGTCTATCACATACTGACGCTGGTCAGCAGCGGCAGCAAATTCGTCGGCATTGTGGGCGAGCATCTCGTTGAGTTCGGCGATGAGCTTCTTCATAGCGGGGATGAACTCGATGAGGCCTTCGGGCACGAGCACTGTACCGTAGCCGCAGCCCTTCTCCTGACGTGCCACAACGATGTCAGCTATGTGGTTGACGATGTCGGCGAGAGTCTGGTTCTTCTCCTCTACCTCCTCCGAGATGATGGTAACGTTGGGCTGGGTCTGGAGAGCGCACTCGAGGGCGATATGAGAAGCAGAGCGACCCATAAGCTTCATAAAGTGCCAGTATTTCTTAGCCGAGAGGCAGTCACGCTGTATGTTGCCGATAACCTCCGAATAGGTCTTGGTAGCGGTGTCGAAACCGAAAGAAGCCTCGATAACCTCGTTCTTGAGGTCGCCGTCGATGGTCTTGGGGCAGCCGATCACCTGCACGCCGGCATTGATTTCCTTGTAGTATTCGGCGAGGATGGCAGCGTTGGTGTTGGAGTCGTCGCCACCGATGATGACGAGAGCCGAGATGTTGAGTTCGCGGAGAATTTCAAGACCCTTGTCAAACTGCTCCTTGGTCTCGAGCTTAGTGCGACCAGAGCCGATCATGTCAAAACCGCCTGTATTGCGATACTCATTGACCAGGTCTGCGGTGATTTCCTTGTACTTGTGATCCACGAGACCGCCAGGACCCATCAGGAATCCGTAGAGACGGCTGTCGCGGTGTATCTTCTTGATGCCGTCAAAAAGTCCGCAAATCACATTGTGACCGCCAGGAGCCTGACCGCCCGAAAGAATCACGCCGACATTGATGGGGCTGCCGGTTGTAGGATTGGGGTTGCGCTCAAATCGCAGTTCAGGCAGTCCGTAAGTGTTGGGGAAGAGCTTCTTGATTTCTTCCTGGTCAGCTACTGACTGTGTGGGCTGTCCCTCGACCACCTTCACCGGGTGTGTCATCACGATGGGAAGCTTGGGCTGATAAGCCATGCGGGCTTTTTGCAAGACGCTTTGTTTCATTGTTCTTTTTTAGACTCTAAGTTGTCCTATTAGATTAAATATATATGTGCCTATTATTTGACGTTGCAAATATCGCAATAATTTTCAAAATATCAATGCGTTGCCCCAAACGATTTTCAGCCGCGATATGCGTCATTGGCGGTGGAGGATGCGCGGGAAGAGCTTGCGGAAGCGGACGAGAGGAGCGGTGATGCTGCCGCCTGCAACCACGAGGGTGACGGCGGCGATGATCAGCACGAGTCCGAGGGTCTCGCCGGGGGTAAGGGTCTCACCGAATACGCAGATTCCTATAATCACAGCCGTGACAGGCTCCAAAGCCCCGAGAATGGCTGTGGGGGTAGCACCGATATACTGGACAGCCTTGGTGGTGCAGATAAATGAGATGACCGTGGGGAAGAGCGCCAGGCATAAAAGATTGCCCCACATGGTCCAGTGTGTCGGTACTGTCAGATTGCCCATCGCCGTCACTCTCGCTATGAACAGCAGCGAGCCGAATCCAAGCAGATAAAATGTCAGCCTCAATGTGGCGACACCATGGAGTATAGGTCTGTTGACCCCGACGATATAGATGGAATATGACAATGCCGAAGCTATGACTATCAATGTGCCTACAGCCGACAGTGTGGCACCGCCCTCCCCTCCGGTATAAAGCAGAGCAATACCTCCGACTGCCAACGCTATGCACAGCACTGTCATCGCAGTCAGCTTCTCATGAAAGCACACTACGCCTATGGCAGCCACCATGATCGGATAGACGAAAAGTATGGTCGAGGCAATCCCGGCTTCCATGTAGTTGTAGCTCAGAAACAGCAGCAAAGATGACAGAGCCATCACGATGCCGAGGACTGCCACTGCTCCGAGCTGGCGACGCGTCAGCCCCGAAAAGCGGTGTCCACGTAGGCGGAGCATCACCGCCAGCACAGGCATAGCCATGAGATACCTGAACAGCAGCACCGAGTCAGCATTCATCCCGTCGGCATAGAGCGGGAGGGCAAACAGCGGGTTCATGCCATAGGTGGCAGCAGCCACAGCTGCAAATATATATCCTCTGGTTTTAGCTGATGTAGTCATGTCTACGGCAAAGTTACTTATTTTTTTCGCTATCTTTGTATCTCACTAACCACCATTGCAGTCCATTTGTCAGATTGCATGATTGTAGGGACATCTTTCATTACCGACCAAAGATTGACCAGTAGCAGATCTAACTCTTGATGCCACATGAAGTTTGCCGAAGTGCTGATGCCTGTGCCTATTGCCGGCACGTTCACATATGAAATACCTGAAGAGCTCGCCTCGGCAGTCAAGCCGGGATGCCGCGTCATCGTGCCATTCGGTCTGAGGCGCTTCTACACGGGCATCGTAGTGTCTGTCACCCATTTGCAACCAGAGGGATTCGACACCAAACCCATCGCCATGGTGCTTGACAACGGCGACCCGATAGTGCGATATCCTCAACTGAAGCACTGGCAGTGGCTTGCCGACTACTATCTCTGCTCTGTAGGAGACGTGTACCGCGCAGCCGTACCTTCGGGTCTGAAATTGGAGAGCGAAACCTTCATTGAGCTTAATCCCGACTATGAGGAAGATCCGGAACTCCCTCTAAATGAGCGCGAAGCGATAGTCATCCAGGTGCTCAGCCACTTTGACAAACGCATGACCATGGCTGACATAGAGAAAGCCGCCGGACTCAAGCAGCTCGCCCGCACCACCTCCACCCTGCTCCAGAAAGGGGCCATCATCATATCTGAGCGACTCGTGGAACGTTACCGACCGCTCCAGGAGACGTATGTGCGCCTCAATTTCCCCAATGGCGACATGGCAGCTCTTGCCGAGGCATTTTCAAAAGTCAAAGGTGCCCGCAAACAGGAGACAGCGTTGCAAAATCTCATACAACTCTCCGGATTCAACCGCCAGTCAGAGTCGCAAAAAGAGGTGTCACGGGCTGCCCTCATAGAGCATGCCGACGTTACCACACCCATCATCAAGGCATTGAGCGACAAGGGAATCGTGGAGATATACCGCAAGACCATCGACCGCTTCAAATACTCAGGCATCGTCTCCGGAGAGCTTCCACAGCTGAGCGAACCGCAGTCAAAAGCCCTCTCGGAGATACACCAGTCATGGATGATCCACAACACCACATTGCTCCACGGTGTGACATCAAGCGGCAAGACGGAGCTGTATATCCACCTCATCGACTATGCGCTCCGTCAGGGCAAACAGGTGCTGATGCTCGTGCCCGAGATAGCCCTCACGACCCAACTGAGCCACAGGTTACAGAAAGTATTCGGCGACAAGGTGATGGTCTACCACAGCAAATTTTCCGACAATGTGCGCGTGGAGCATTGGAACACCCTGCTGCATGACGGCTCACCACGGGTGATTCTCGGGGCAAGGACTTCGGTGTTTCTGCCGTTTTCCAATCTCGGACTTGTCATAGTGGACGAGGAACACGAGACAAGCTACAAACAGCAGGATCCAGCACCGCGTTACAACGCCCGTGATGCAGCCATAGTGCTCGCAGTCATGCACGGAGCCAAAGTGCTCCTCGGCAGCGCGACGCCCTCGGTAGAGACATATTACAAAGCCACTACAGGCGGCAAATACGGACTTGTCACACTCTCGGAGCGGTACCAGGGAGCGACCTTGCCACGCATAGAGATAGTCGACATGGGCGATGCCCGCAAAAAGGGGCTGGCACAGGGTGCGTTGTCGGCGCGAAGCCATGCACTTGTTTCCGAAGCCATAGGGCGCGGACATCAAGCGATAGTATTCATCAACCGCCGCGGATTCGCCCCGGTGGCACGATGCCGCATGTGCGCCAACATACCACGATGCCACAACTGCGACGTGGCGATGACCTACCACCGCTCACGCGGTCTGCTCGTATGCCACTACTGCGGTGCCACCCGTCAGCTCCCATCGGTGTGTCCTGCCTGCCATGAACCAGCCATAGAGGTTATAGGCTACGGTTCTGAGCGCGTGGAGGAGGAGGTTACAGACGCTTTCCCCCAGGCACGGATACTACGCATGGACCTTGACACCACACGCAACAAAGCCGGATATGACAATATCATCCAGGATTTCTCATCGGGTAAAGGCGACATACTCATAGGCACTCAGATGGTCTCCAAAGGATTGGATTTCGGCGGTGTAGATACCGTGGTGGTAGTCAACGCTGACAGCATCATCAATTTCCCCGACTACCGCAGCGATGAACGCGCCTTCAACATGATATCGCAGGTGGCAGGCAGAGCCGGACGACGCTCGGCCGACACTCCCGGCACAGTCACCGTGCAGACCCTCAACCCTGCGCACGAGATATTCCAATACATCGTCAGCCACGACTACAAGGGATTCTATGACTACGCCATAGCCGAGAGGCAAGCCTACCATTACCCCCCGTTTACCAAACTCATACGCATATACATCAAGCACCGCAACCTCGAGGCAGTCAAGCTGCTGGCTGATGCCTACGGAGTGCAGCTGCGACAACTGTTCGGCGACCGTGTACAAGGTCCCCAGGAACCGCCGATAGGACGCATCCAGCAGCTTTACATCCGCTGCATAATGCTAAAAGTGGAGACAAGCGCATCCATGTCAAAAGTGCGCAAATTGCTCCTTGACCTGCGCAATCTGATGCACTCGATGTATCCCGACATGAAATCGGCGGTGATATATTATGATGTGGATCCGATGTAATTCTTATAAGTTTTATAAGTCTTATAAGATTTATAAAATTTATAGGAATTTACAGGCTGTCGGCGATTGCTTTGACCATGATGCCGAGGGTGTCGGGCTGATAATAGGGATTTGATGCGGAGCGGGCTTTCTCTTTTCCCTCATCGCTCAGCGCATAGGTTATGGCGCGGTCTATCTCATCGGCTGTCACTCCGCAGTGTATGACGGACTCACCGGCGATGCGTCCCTGCTGGCGCGTACCGATATTGACCGTTGGTATGTGCATTGAGGGCACTTCCACGATGCCGCTTGAACTGTTGCCGACCACTGCATCCACATATCTCAATGCTGACAGATAGCGTGTCTTGCCCAATGACGGAATTCCTACAGCCCGACGGTTGTTGGAAGCCACCCAACGCTCTATCAGCTCCACAAGTCCTCCGCCGCGAGGGTCATTATTGGGATATGTAATCAGCACATCAGCCTCTTTGTGGCGGTCAAGCGCGTCAAGCAGAGCCCGGAACTGTTCCAACGGGCTGCGGTCATCGGCAGTAGCAGCATGATATGTCACTAATAGCGTAGGGCGCTCAAAAGCCATCCCCACGCTTGCGGCAAGCTCTTCTCGGCTCATCAACGGCTCATTGAGCGCATTGTACACCCCTATCGCGCCGGTATTTATGACACGCTCTGGTGACGCGCCCATAGCTATGACACGCTGACGATAGGGCTCGGTAGCTGTCAGATGAAGCGATGACATCTGAGTGATAGCATGGCGTATGCTGTCATCTATAGCTCCGAGTGTAGTTTCGCCCCCTGCGATGTGTATTATAGGGATGCGCATCATCAATGCCGCCGTAGCCGCCGAAAGCATCTCGAAGCGGTCGCCGAGTATGACAACACGGTCAGGTTTCAGGCGGTCAAACGCTTCAGCCATGCCTCGTAGGCACTGCGCCATGACATCAACAGTCTGAAGTTCAGAGCCGTCAGTCTCATCCATCGGCACACGCTCCGCCACATCAAAACCGTCAGCCACTATTTCATCCACCGTATTACCGTAACGCGGCATCAGATGCATGTTGGTCGCGATGATTTTGACCTCAACGCCCGCTGTGGCTGCAAGAGCCTTGGCGACAGGGCTGAGAAGCCCCCACTCCGCGCGGGTCCCGGTAATGAAGGCTATGCGTTTCATCTCATGTGTGGATCAGAATGCTTGCTCTTCGCCTTTGACTGCGTTGATGACAGTCAATGCCATGATTTTGAGGTCGAGGGCGAAGCTCCAGTGCTCGATATACCAGATATCGCGCTCCACGCGGCCTTCCATCTGCCATAGCTCTTCGGTCTGACCGCGGTATCCTGTCACCTGTGCCCATCCGGTGATGCCGGGCTTGACGGCATGGCGCACCATGTATGTGTTGATCAGCTGGCTATACTCCTCCGTATGCTTAAGCATATGGGGACGCGGACCCACGATGGACATCTCACCCTTGAATACATTAAGGAACTGCGGCAGTTCGTCGATAGAGGTATGACGCAGAAACTCTCCCACACGTGTCTTGCGGGGATCGTCCTTGGTTGCCTGCACCTTGTCGGCATCGACATTGACCTTCATAGTGCGGAATTTATAGCAATAGAAGTCCTTGCCATAAAGTCCGGTGCGCTTCTGCTTGAAAAAGACCGGTCCGGGCGATGACATCTTGATGGCGATAGCCACCGGAATGTATACGATAGGCGACAGCACCAGCACCACGGATGAAACAGTCAGATCAAATGCCCGCTTGATAAAGCGGTTGATGCGTGATTTAAGCGGCGTATCCTGCAGCGACATGACAGGTATGGAACCCATCGGCACGGCGTAGAATTTACCCTGAAGCTGACGTGGAATCTGCGGGACGAAGAAGAACCGCTGCATCCTCAACTCTGCCATACGGGCAACACGCGTGATTTCATCGGCTTCCGGCGACTCGGAACTGTAGAAAATCTCATCTACATGGTTTTCGGCAAGGAAAGCCTCAAGTGTGGATACCTCCCCACGATAATACTTCCTTATGCGGCTTGATTCATCAGGCACCACCGCCGAGAATACACCGGCTATGCGGTAACCAAGCTCTTTGGTATCATGCAGCATCTTGAACAGACGTTCTGTGGCATAACCGTGCCCCACAATCACTACCGTAGAGGTGTTACGCCCCATCGTACGCATCTTATGCACAAATCCACGCAGGGCGAAACGTTCCAAAAGCAGCCCCCAGAACAGAGCTACATAGAACAACATCAAAGCCTGCCATGCCACATTGGTATTCCCCATCAGATACAGCACCGTCACGAATATGAATGCATGCAGCAACACCTCAGAGACGATGCGGTTAAACACGCGTTCCGAACTTGTGGTACGCGAGTGGATAGTGTTGTTGGTAGTGCGTCCTACGACTATCACTGCCACGAGATTAAATAAGATCCATGATGTGGCATTGGACAATATGGGTGCATCCCACCACAATCCCACAATGAGATAGTAGACAAGGTTGTACATAGCCAAGTCCAATGCCCAACCGACATGGGGCAAGTAATGGCTATAATGTGTTGATGTTAGATTGGTCGGTGTAGTCATCTATATGATGATTATATTTAGTCATTTACCCCCCCCCACGTTAAAATACGTTAAGAGGTAGCATAATTATTAGCAATTTTCCAAAAACAAACTGTGTCTTCATGTATGGCTGATGCATTTGAGAGTTTCCAGCTGATTATCTGTAGGGACATGCCTTTGGCATGTATGAGTATCAAGAGTATTTCATTCAACATGCCAAAGGCATGTCCCTACAAATGTAGAAGCTTTGGTTATCAGCCTTAAAAGACCCAGAGGCGAGAGGCTATGCCTCAGATTTTGGAGTCTATAAGCTTTATCTTTTCCTCAAGCGAAGCTATATCCTCCTTCAGGCGCGAAATCTTGCGTTGCATTTCGCGCACCATCTGGTCTCCGTTCTTTGACTTAGACGAAAGGAAGCCCATGTTGTTTTCATATGTATGCAGCTCGCTCCGGCGCGACTCGCATGCACGAGCCAGACGCTCACGCTCGCGATAGAGCTTGTCGCTGTCGCTGATATTGCCGATCGATTCGGCAAAATTAGCCATGCGGGCTTGGGTGCCGCGTATGTCAAGCTCACGGTAGAGCTTATTGTTGAGCTCGCGGTAGGTGTCATAGATGCGGTCCTTATCCTTGAAAGGCACATGGCCTATCGCGGGCCACTCAGCCTGCACCTCCTTGAAACGGGCTATCGCCTCTTCGCGCGGCATCTCGGTAGTGATGGCTTTAAGACGCTCTATAAGCTCGAGTTTCGCTTTAAGATTTGCCTGTTCGGCAGCACGTGTGTTGCCCGTAGCTTTCTTCTTCTGTTCGAAGAAGTAGTCACAAGCATCGTGAAAGCGTTTCCATATGGCATCGCTGTGCTTCTTTGCCACAGCACCGATAGTTTTCCATTCTTTTTGGAGAGCCACGAGTTCTTCAGAGGCTTTCTGCCACTCAGTGCTCTCTTTGAGAGCCTCGGCTCGCTCGGCAAGCACAGTCTTGCGGCGCAGGTTCTCCGCCAGCTCATCCTTCATGTCCTTGAAGAACTGAGCCTTGGCTGCAAAGAACTTGTCACACGCTTCACGGAAACGTGCAAAAAGCTGATTATTGACCTTCTTGTTGGCAAATCCGAGCTTTTTCCACTCCTCCTGGGCAGCGATGACTGCCTTGGTCATCTCATCCCATGCGCTATAGTTTTTGTTGGCGGAGAAGTCCATGCCTTCAACACGCTCGCACAGGGCGGTCTTGGCTGTCTCGTTTTCCTGTTCGCGCGCCTTGCGTTCCTCAAAGTAGTCCTGGTAACGCTTGTTGATGACTCCCGAAGCGTCCTTGAACTTCGCCCAGATTTCCTCACGGAGGTCTTTGGCAACCGGACCTATGACACGCCATTTGTCATGGAGAGTCTGCAAGGAGCGGAATGCAGCGACCACATCGGCAGCATCAGTCAGCTTTTCAGCCTCCTCGATGATCTGCTGCTTCTCGGCAAGGTTCTTCTTGAAATCATAGTCACGCAGCTCCATATTGATTTTGAGCTGGTCATAGAAACGCTCCACGGCATCCTGATATGCCTTCCACGTCTCAGCCATGGCTGACGGGGGTACATCCCCTATCTCCTTGAACTTGGCTTGGAAATCCTTGGCAGCCTGATAGTGACGGTTGACATTGTCGGCATCAGATGCCATGGCTATAATCTGGTCTATGATTTCCTTCTTGGCGGTCAGGTTACGCGCCTGCTGCTGCTCTATCTCGGCACGCATGGCGGCTTTCTTGTCCTTGATGACGTTCATCAGGGTTTTGAACTGCTCCTCCTGTGGATCTACCTCAGGCACATAGGCTTCAGGCGCGCCGCCCTCAGCGATAAACTTCTCGCGGGCAGCCCGCTGTGCGGCATTGTGCATGGCATAAAACTGCTGCTTCAGACGCGCAGCATCCTCCGGCATGATTTCTTCAGCCGGTTTGGCGGCAAGAGCCTCCAATGCAGCCACGACATCTGCGACAGATGCCGGGGCATCCTTGATATCAGCAGGCGATGTGGGTTCACACACAGCGGCAGGTGTCTCTACAGCAGTCTCTGAGGAAAGATTCAAGTTGCTCTCAGCACCCTCTACAGGGACGATCTGAGGCTTTTCGGGCAGTTCCATAAACGAATGTTAGTGATAATTAATAGAATTTAGGGGCTGGCCAATGGCCTTATATGCAATATACAAAATCCAAAATTAATATTTTTTTTGCAAATCACCATAATAATTGGCTTTTTTTGTATATTTGACTTCGCTAACTTTACCGAAACATCTTCGATTTAATGGCTCAATATATAGTATCAGCACGTAAATACCGCCCATCGACATTCGCGAGCGTCGTGGGGCAGAAAGCCCTCGCCACGACACTCAAGAATGCTGTCAAGACACAGAGGCTGGCACACAGCTACCTCTTCTGCGGACCGCGCGGCGTAGGCAAGACATCCTGCGCCCGCATATTCGCCAAAACCATCAACTGCGAGCATCCCACAGCCGACGGCGAAGCCTGCAACGAATGCGCATCATGCCGTGCATTCAACGAAGGCACTTCCATGAACATCATGGAGCTCGATGCTGCCAGCAACAACGGTGTGGATGCAATGCGTGACCTCGTGGACATGACGCGCAACCCGCCATCCATGGGACGCTACCGCGTATTCATCATCGACGAGGTGCACATGCTGTCGTCAGCAGCCTTCAATGCGTTCCTGAAAACCCTTGAAGAGCCTCCGAGCTATGTCATATTCATCCTCGCCACCACCGAGAAGCAGAAGATCATACCCACGATACTCTCGCGATGCCAGATCTACGACTTCTCGCGCATCACCATCCAGGACATGATAGACCACCTGTCATACGTGGCTGCGCAAGAGGGTATGACCGCCGAGACCACAGCCCTCAATGTCATAGCCCGTCAGGCTGACGGCGCAATGCGTGATGCCCTGTCGATATTTGACCAGGTGGCAGCGCGCTCAATGGGCAACATCACCTACGCATCGACCATCGAGAGCCTCAACGTGCTCGACAACAGCTATTACTCGCGTCTGCTCGAAGCATTCCTCTCAGGCGATGTGCTGAAATCGTGGGAAATCTACAAGGAGATACGCGACAAGGGCTTTGACTCCCATTTCTTCATCAACGGCTTGTCGTCATATTTCAGAGACCTGATGGTGGCGCAGAGTCCAGAGACGCTCTACATGATAGAGGCAGGCGACGATGTGCGCCAGCAACTCGCCGCTGAAGCGGCAAAATGCTCGCCCCAGATGATCTACCGCGCCATGAGCCTCCTCAATGACGCAGACCTCAACTACCGCACCGCAGCCAACAAGCAATTCCTCACCGAGCTGACACTCGCCAAGATATGCCAACTATCAAGCCCCTCCCCAAGTGAAGACAGCCAAGGAGAGGGGCAGCAACTGCGCCCGATAGCTGTCAGCAATGCCACGACACCGGCTCCGGCAGACACGCCACACCACGCCCCTACAACCCAGACGAACGAACCTGTAGGGACGTACCGTGGTACGTCCGCACCCCCTCCTGTAGGGTCGCGACCTGTCGCGACCGCACCGACTCCGACACCAACACCTCCTCCCAAGGGTGCGGACATGCCATGGCATGTCCCTACAAGCTCTCCGCGTCCCACAAGCATACTTGGCGGCATCGGTGCTCCGCGAATCAACAAGCAGCCTACGACACAGCAGCCGCAGGCAGCCCCGACACAAAACGGCACATCTAACCGCACTGCAACATACGATGAGACCGCCCTGATAGCGGCATGGGACAAGTATATGGCGGAGCATCCTACCGAAACCATCCTCGTACACACCATGCGCGCATGCCGACCGCAACGCGCCGAGGGCGACCGATGGACTGTATCGGTGGAAAACGCCGCCCAGCTCGACAAACTGACACTCGCGCTGCCCTCGCTCATCCCTTCACTGCGTAACGCCCTCAACAATGACAATGTGACCATCGACGTGTCAGTCAACGAGGGAGAGCCATCGCCCGAAGCATGGAATGAACGCGAGATACTTGACCATATGGTCGAAAACATACCCGACATGCGCAATTTCATCTCGGAATTCCGATTGACAGTCAGATAAAAAGCGCATATTGTGCACAGTCGTTTGTAACAAATTCGTAACTTTGCAGAATACACATGACCACGACACGCATATTATTATTGATTCCGGCAATATTGGCATGCCTCTGCATGGGCGCTTGCTCCGGGTGCTCTACGCAGCGCACGACTGCCTCCGGGACATCCACGCCAGCATCCCATACTGCACCAACGGTGGATATCCCTGCCTTTGATGCCGATTCAGCTTACGCATATGTAAGCCGACAGGTCGCCATGGGTCCGCGTGTCAACAACACCGCCGCCCACCGCCGCTGCGAGCAGTGGCTCGTGGAGTCGATGCGGCAATTCGGCGCAGACTCTGTCATCGAGCAGCGTGGCGTGGTGCATGACCATGCAGGGCGCGCCCTCGACATCAACAATATAATAGCACGCTTCAACCCTTCAGCCACGAAGCGGATACTCCTGCTGGCTCATTATGACACCCGACCCATTGCCGACCAAGACCCCGACCCTGCCAAGCGTGACAAGCCTGTTCCGGGCGCCAACGACGGCGCAAGCGGAGTAGGCGTACTGCTTGAGGCCGCCCGTCAGCTCGGTCAAAAAGCCGCCCCCGTAGGAGTAGACATATTGCTGACCGATGCTGAAGACTGCGGTACCGATGAGGGTCCCGACTCGGAACTGACATGGGCTCTCGGCACACAATATTTCATGGAGCACCTGCCCTATGCGTCCACGGCTGAGATGCCAGCCTACGCCATACTCCTTGACATGGTAGGCGGCACAGGCGCTACATTCAAGCGCGAATACTTTTCACAGAGATTCGCGCCCGAAATCAATGCCAAGGTATGGAATGCAGCCAATGAGGCAGGGCTTTCAGCCCGTTTCAAGAGCGGACAGGGACCCGGAGTGGTGGATGACCACGTATTCGTCAACCGCGGAGGCATACCTGCCATCGATATAATCGAGTGCGAAAACGCCGAGACCGGCTCATTCCCCCCATACTGGCACACCCTTGCCGATGACATGCCCATCATCGACCGCTCAACACTCGGCGACGTCGGCACAGTGCTGATGCGCATCATATACACCGAAACAGCTCCGGCTGCCACATCACAGCAGCCGTGACTCACATATCATAAAAGACTATGGATATAAACAAACGACAAGACGAGATAATCGAAGAATTCAGCGACTTTGACGACTGGATGGACCGATACAGCCTCCTCATAGACCTCGGCAACCAGCTCGAGCCTATGGACGAAAAGCTCAAGACCCCCGACCGCCTGATTGAAGGATGCCAGAGCCGCGTGTGGCTTGATGCCACCATGGACGACTCGGGACACATCCACTTCACCGCCGACAGTGACGCCATGATAGTCAAAGGCATCATAGCCCTGCTGACCCAGGTACTCCAGGGTGCCACGCCTGACGAAATCCTTGACAACCCCCTCTATTTCATCGACAAGATAGGGCTGTCGCAGCATCTCAGCCCTACGCGCTCCAATGGACTCCTCTCCATGGTCAAGCAAATAAAGATGTATGCCCTCGCTTTCAAGGCAAAGCAGCAGCAATCACATTGATACATCAAACCTTAACTTCATAAACCATAAGAAAATCTGCTATGTTTAAAAACCAGCCCCCAGGACTAATCCCTGCCGCCCTGAGCAACATGGGCGAGCGTTTCGGATACTACATCATGAACGCGGTGCTCGTGCTGTTTCTGTGCTCTAAGTTCGGACTCCCCGAGGAGCAGAGCACACTGATCTACTCGTTTTTCTATGCCGGCATCTATGTGCTCAGTCTCGTAGGCGGTATCATCGCCGACCGCACTCAGAATTACAAAGGAACCATCATCTCGGGTCTCGTCGTGATGACTTTCGGCTACGTGGTGCTTGCCGTACCCATCCTCGCCACCCCAGCCAACCACACATGGCTGCTGACGCTGACATGCGTAGCCCTGTTCCTGATAGCCTTTGGCAACGGACTCTTCAAAGGCAACCTCCAGGCAATCGTCGGACAGCTCTACGACAATCCCAAGTACGCCGCCCAGCGTGACTCCGGCTTCCAGATATTCTACGTATTCATCAACATCGGCGGTCTCATAGCCCCGTTTGTAGCCCCCATGCTCCGCAGCTGGTGGCTCGGTGTGCATGATCTCAAGTACAATGCAGACCTCCCGGCTCTCTGTCACCAGTATCTGAGCGTCACCAACCCGATGACCGATGAGAACATGAACAACCTCTACACCCTCATCACCGACAATATCGGCACTCAGGCAGCTGACGTGCAGGCATTCTGCACCCAGTATCTCGAGGTGTTCAACACCGGCATCCACTACTCGTTCATAGCATCGGTGGCAGCCATGCTCATCTCTCTGTTCATCTTCATCGCCACCAAAAAGGGTCTTCCCTCTCCAGCCCGCAAAGCCAAGACCGAGACTGTCAGCTACACCGCCGAGGAGCGTCGCGCCATGGCAAAGGAAATCAAGCAGCGCATGTATGCCCTCTTCGCGGTGCTCGGCATTGTGATCTTCTTCTGGTTCTCGTTCCACCAGAACGGCACCTCCCTATCGCTCTTTGCCCGCGACTTCGTCAACACCGACACAATAGCCCCTGAAATATGGCAGGCTGTCAACCCCTTCTTCGTCATCGTGCTCACCCCGGTGATCATGTGGCTTTTCGCATCGCTGTCGCGCCGCGGACGTGAGATTTCCACACCTCGCAAGATAGCCATAGGCATGGGGCTTGCAGGTATAGCATACCTGTTCCTTGCCGTATTCTCCTATATCGAGGGTTATCCTTCGGCATCGGAATTCAGCACCTATGCCCCAGCAGTCAAGGACGCTCTCCGCACAGGCCCCTGGGTGCTCATCCTCCTCTACTTCTTCCTGACCGTGGCAGAGCTGTTTATCTCTCCGCTCGGACTATCGTTTGTCAGCAAGGTAGCGCCCAAGCATATGCAGGGCCTCTGCCAGGGCTTGTGGCTCGGTGCAACCGCCGTGGGCAACCTGCTTCTCTGGATAGGTCCGCTGATGTATAACAAGTGGCCCATATGGGAAGCATGGGGCGTATTCTTCGCCGTGTGCATCGTCTCGATGGGCGTGATGTTCGGCATGGTTTCATGGCTTGAACGCGTCACTGACGAAAAAGCGTGATTTTTTCAAAAAAAAATCGCATGTCTCGTGAACTTTTCCGAAACACACTTGTTATATCTATAGAAGTCCGCAGAAATACCAATCCTGCGGGCTTACCCTGATTTAGATATTTTCCCCAATTCAATACAATCTCGGTGGTCGGAGGCTGTGAAGCTCCCGACCACTATCTTTATATATGTGTATTTTGGATTCGTGCGCGTGGCTTGCCACGGCGCTGCTGAAATCTAATTGACCTGCTGGCGGTACTCTACCGGGGTTGCTCCGGTGAGCTTCTTGAACCAGCGGCTGAAATGCTGGGGATAAGGGAAGCCCAGCCCGTAGGAAATCTCGCTGATGGACTCGCGGCTGCCGATGATGCGGTCCTTTGCCACATCCACCATCTTCTGCTGTATGTGTTTAAGTGCGGACATCCCGGTCTCCTTGCGAAGAAGGTCGCTGAGATAATTGGCTGACATGCACAGCCGGTCAGCGCAATATTGCACCGATGGAGAGCCGTGCTCAGAGGGCGCATCCGACTCGAAATAGCTGTCAAGCAACGCTTCAAACCGCGCCATCACGTCACTGTTGGCATTCTCACGTGTGATGAACTGGCGGTCGTAATACCGCACACAGTAGTCCAGCAGCAGTTTGATCTTATCGGTGATAAGCGACTTGCTATGCTTGTCAATCGGATGCAGAAGCTCGGATTTGAGCTGCGTCATACACTCAGTGACGGTGGTGCGCTCCTGCTCCGACAGGTGCAGAGCCTCATTGGCATCATAGGAGAAATACGAATAATCCTTGATGGCACGTGCCAGGTGCGTACCGCGCAGAAACTCCGGATGGAAAGCCACAATCCACCCGGCAGGCTGATGCAACTGCCCGTCGTCAGCTGACCCGATGACCTGCCCAGGCGCGATGAAGAGCATCGTACCGCGCTGATAGTCATACACGCTGCGCCCGTACCTCACCGTGCCGCAGTCAAGATCCTTGAGTATTATGGCATATAATCCTAAGAACTTACGCCCATATCTAATCGGACTCGCCTCGCGGCAATCAATCACTGTCACCAAAGGGTGCAAAGTCTCCACACCTAAGCAATCGTTATACTCCTGTACGCTGTCTATCTTCTTGATTTCGTCCATAAAGCAAAGTTAATCCTTTTCCACAAACCACCCACAGCCACCGATAAAATTGGTAATTATATCCGCATTTTTGATAAGCCATCCCATATTCTAAAACATTATCTTTGCAACAAACACCCTCTCATTATGAAAAAGCTACTATATCTGATTTTATTCGCATCCACCATCAATCCTACCACAACTATGGCACAGCAGAAGATAACACAGACCGCCGGACGCACAGTCCTCGGCGATTTCGCGCCGAAATTTGCCGCCCTCAATGACGATGTACTATTCGGAGAAGCCGTATGGAACGACTCAACACTCTCTCTGCACGACCACAGCATGGCCACCATCTCCATCCTCCTCGGCAAGGGGCTCATAGACTCCTCATTCCGTTCCCACCTCGAGATGGGCAAGAAACACGGCATCACGCGCAAGGAGATTGCCGCGCTGCTGACCCAGGCAGCCTTCTATGCCGGCTGGCCCAACGCGTGGGCAGGATTCCGCATAGCCAAGGAAGTATGGGCAGACACCGCCGACACCGCCACCGAGAAGGAACGCTTCCAGCAAGAGATGATATTCCCCATCGGCGAACCCAATACGGCATATGCCGAGTATTTCCAGGGCAACAGCTATATTACCCGCGTGTCAGATACACAGATTCCGTTTGCCAACGTCACATTCGAGCCACGCTGCCGCAACAACTGGCACATACACCACGCCACCAAAGGCGGAGGTCAGATGCTCGTGGGCATAGCCGGACGTGGCTGGTATCAGGAAGAGGGCAAGCCTGCCGTTGAAATCCTTCCCGGCACAGTCATCCACATTCCAGCCAACACCAAGCACTGGCACGGAGCCGCAGCCGACAGCTGGTTTGCACACCTCGCTTTCGAAGTCCCAGGCGAAAACTCCTCCAACGAGTGGCTCGAGCCCGTCACCGATGCCGAGTACGATAAACTGAAATAAGCATCAGATCCATCGGCTTTTATAAGACTTATAAGATTTATAAGTCTCATATAAGCACATATAAAAGGAAACGCGACCGCTGCTTGCGCAACGACCGCGTTTCCGCTCAAGTGTCCGAGATGAGATTCGAACTCACACAGCCTAATGGCCACTACCCCCTCAAAGTAGCGTGTCTACCAATTCCACCACCCGGACATTTATGGGTAAAGATGAATAAAACCTGTCAGCTTCTGACGGCAACCGTCAGACCTACGACTCTACAGGATGATTGCTTTGGCGGGAGCGCAAGGTGTTAAAAAGGGAAATTGGAGCGAAAAACGGGACTCGAACCCGCGACCCCAACCTTGGCAAGGTTGTGCTCTACCAACTGAGCTATTTTCGCATACATGCGCTTCAGCACAGAGGGGCTGTAGATGCCGTGGTGGCTTGACCGGCAAGCCTGCTGAATGTCATTGTTCTCTTTGAGAGCGAAAAACGGGACTCGAACCCGCGACCCCAACCTTGGCAAGGTTGTGCTCTACCAACTGAGCTATTTTCGCAAGCGTTTTTCTTAATTGCTCTGCAAAGGTAGGAGCTTTTTGCGACATCTCCAAATTTTTCCGCAATTTTCTTCAAAAATTTCACAAAAACAGCGTTACAGGCACCTCCAGCGAGTTTTCGGCGATGTGTAGGGACATGCCGTGGCATGTCCGTCTGCTGCAACTATACGATAACGGTTGATGGGATGCGGACATGCCACGACATGTCCCTACACACGGATTGAACACTGCGACAGCTTAAATCTCAAATATTGGGAGCAGTGACCATCTGCAGGTCTTTGATCTGCAAGCGCACTTCAAGGTACTTCTTCAGCTCATTGCGACGGCTTGCCGACATGGGCGCAGCGTAGCTTACGAGCGCGACCTCCACCGTGTCAAGCTTCTGCGTGGCAACATTGCCTGACACCATCTTGTCAATGGCGATATTCTTGACCTGTGGAAACAACACCTTTATCTCAGGCACTATGCGCCCGACTATGGTGTCCCGCTTGCACTGCATAGCAAGCACCGCACGAAGCGAATCAATCTCAATCTGCCTCCGCGCCAATGCCGTCTGGGCTATGTCATACATCTCACGGACAGTCCCCGTGCCGAGTTCAGCCTCCGAAGGCAGCTGCGGCGAATCGCTCTGGTAGATATCAAGCGTGGCACCGCTGAGACCATAGAAACGGAGTTTGCTCACAAGTTCCATCTTAAGGCTGTCGGCAGGGAGCACTTTGCCTATAAGGGTCACAGATATCTTTTCCTTGCCATGCTCCATAGTTGCGTTATGTCCGAGCACTTGAGTTGCTGGGAACTTCATCTCCGATGATATGAACCTCCCGACATTCTGCTGGAAACGTTCGTATCGGAGCATATTATACGTAAGGTACACGCTCGGCAGCATCGTCAGGATAGCGACGGTATAGACTATGCGCTTGATGCGCCGGGCTCGCACGCTGTCAGCCACATCAGTCTTGTGATAGTTCATCAGCTTGACTCCGATAAATGTGGCGAGACCTATATATATGGAGTTTATCAGGAACAGATATGTAGCTCCGAAGAAATAATTCATCTGCCATGTAGCCAACCCGTAGCCGGCTGTACACAGAGGCGGCATAAGTGCCGTGGCTATAGCCACACCGGGGATTACATTGCCTTTGTTTTTAGACGCAATTGCGAATATCCCAGCTGCTCCTCCGAAAAAGCCTATCAGCACATCATAGATAGTGGGCGACGTGCGCGCCAGCAGCTCGCTGTGACCGGAGCTGACAGGCGATATGAGGAAATAACATGTCGAGGCAAGCACCGACAGACCGGCTGCCACGGTCAGATTACGCAGGGACCGCTTAAGCAAAGCGAAATCTTCCACACCCACCGCAAGTCCAAGCCCGATGATAGGGCCCATCAGGGGTGATATGAGCATCGCTCCGATGATGACAGCCGTAGAGTTGGTGTTGAGACCGAGCGAAGCGATCAGTATCGCGAACACCAGAATCAGTATATTGGTACCCTTGAAGGATACGCCCTCACGTATTGACCGCTCAGCCTCATCCTGCGAGACCAAGTAGCCATTGAGCGAGAAGTAACCCTTAAGAGCGTCCCTGACTGTATCAAACGGCTGTTTCATCATCGTAAATCATCATTATGCCGATGCTGTTTATTTACCAAGTGAATTACATGAACGCCGCGTCCCTACATGTTATCAACAATTATATTGCTAATCAGTTGAAAAGATTGCTGTAGCTTCTGAGCAAAGTGTCAAAACGGGCATCGCCACGAAGAGGGGCAACATTAATGCCACCGTCAAGAGCCTTTGTCCAGTTGTGATACGAAGCATATCCGGCTTTGAGGGCATCCTCCATATACTTGAATGCCTTGTCCTTGTCACCGCGCTGTGCCCAGTAGCATGCGGCATAGTAAGCGATTTCGCCGTCACCATCCTTGACATTGGCAGTCAGAGAGTCAATCCACGCATCACCGGCAGCAATATTGCCGAGAAACAGATCTGCGAAACCTCTGAGCGATGCCACCTGGTCGGCAGGATACTCCATCTTAAGCACATCCTCGTAGAATTGCTTAGCCTGCTCAGGCATGTTGAGATATATGCGGAGCACATCGCCACGATAGAAATAGTAGAGAGGATAGCGCCCATCAAGCTGCAACGCGCTGCCAAATGTAGAACTTGCCTCAGGATAGAGCTTGAAACCTTGCTGCGCTATGCCTTTGGCGATGAAAGCAGGTGCATATGTCTGGTCTTTCGCCAGAGCCTTGTCAGCGTTTTCAATAGCTGCTTTGTAAGCACCCTGGGCGCTCTTGATAAGCGACTTCATGACATAGGCGTCGCGGTTGTTGCTTGACGAACCGATGGCATAGTCAGCCTTCTCGAGAGCCTCGGTATATTTGCCGAGATTGTAGTAGCAGTCAGCCAGCTCGGTATAAAGACTCGGGAGATTGAGGAGATTGTTGGTGTCGATATAGCTGAAATCGGCTATCGCGGGCAGATAGTGGAAATGAGCCTTGGCTATCATTGCGCGGATGTAGTACATCACACCGTTTCGAGGGTGCTTGTCGATCGCTTTCTGAAGTCCGGTCATCACCGCGGCATAGTCGGTGCATGCCAGCTCAGCCATTTCGCGCAGAGCCGCAGGCATCATGTTGCGGTCAAGCTGCAGGGCTATGGCATAGTCATCGACCGCATCGGCGTTGTTGCCCATCATACGGTACACCGAAGCCTGGCGCATATAAGATATCGCCTGTGACGGTTCCAGTTCCACACCCTGCTTGCAGAGCTTCTGCGCCGTGGCGATGTCATTTTCCTTGATAGCCACACGAGCCAGACCGAACAATGCCTCCTGGCTGCGGGGATTCAGACGCTGCAGTCCCTGATAGTCTTTCTTGGCGGCTGCGTAGTCACCCTTCTCAAACTCCAGATTGGCTATCTGATATAACGTGCCGTAGTCCTTGGGAGACAAACCGAGAGCTTTCTTGTAATCGGCAAGAGCCTCGTCATACTTCTTCATCTGCTCGTAGATGCCGCCACGCAGGCTATAGGCATCAAACAGGAAGCCCTTGTCAGTGGCTGGAGCGGCATGAATGGCGGCATTGACATCGCTCAGAGCCTTGCCCAACTGGTTCTGACGGTAGTAACCGTTGCCACGGCTGTAGAGAGTCTTGAAATCCTTGGGATTCTCGGCGATAAGCTTGTCATAGGCTTTCATCGTGGCTTGCTGCATCTCCCGTCCTGTACGGGACATGCTCTGGGCATCGGCGACGGGAGAGGCAAATAGGATGGTCGCCAAAGCACCAGCGGCCAGGAGTGATTGTAGTTTCATTTATTCGTTTTGATATGAATTGGTTGTTTTTTATTTTATCCTAATCAATTGCGTTTTGTAGGGACATGCCGTGGCATGTCCGAAAATCCTATAAAGGCCGCCTACATGCGGTCAGCCTCGTTGACAGCCTCGCGCAACACGGTCAGACGTCGCAGCAAAGCCGGCAGTCGGTCAAGTGCCAGCATGTTGGCACCGTCACTTTTGGCAACAGAGGGATCCTGATGCGTCTCCATAAACAAACCGTCGACTCCGGCAGCGATACCGCAGCGGGCTATGGTCTCAATCAGTTCGGGTCTGCCGCCCGTGACACCCGCCATCTGGTTGGGCTGCTGCAGGGAGTGCGTAGCATCAAGTATCACAGGGCAGTCATTGCGCTTCATCACCGGGATGCCTCGGTAGTCAACTATCAAGTCCTGGTAGCCAAAGGTAGTGCCGCGCTCTGTGATAGCCACATCCTGGTTGCCAGCCTCAAGCACTTTCATCACCGCATGGCTCATGGCTTCAGGCGACAGAAATTGTCCTTTCTTGATATTGACAGTGCGTCCTGTGCGGGCTGCAGCAACAAGCAGGTCGGTCTGACGGCACAGAAACGCCGGAATCTGCAATACGTCGACATATTCAGCTGCCATACGCGCCTCATCGGGTGTATGGATATCGGTCACGACAGGCACATCGAAAGTCTCACGCACCTTGCGAAGGATTGCGAGCGCCTTTTCGTCGCCGATGCCAGTAAACGAGTCGAGCCGTGAGCGGTTGGCTTTGCGGTATGACCCTTTGAACACATACGGGATGCCAAGTTCCGATGTGACCTTAACAACCTTCTCGGCTATATCCATAGCCATGGACTCGCCTTCGATCACGCACGGACCGGCAAGAAGGAAAAAGTTTTTAGAGCTGTCTTTAAGATGTTTGAGCCCTTGATATTGCATATATATGGAGGATTATGACAGTTGGAAGAAAGATTACATGCAAAAGTACGCAATAATATTAGATTAGCAGTTATCAGTCTGTTAAAAAAAGACTTACACGCACTCTTCAGCTACCAGCTCACGCATCGAAGCCATCAGATGCGACAAATCGGCATCCGATATGACATATGGAGGCATTATATATATGCGCGTATCAAATGGGCGTATCCACACACCCTTGTCAACGCACCGCTTCTGGAACTCACCGACATTAACCGGACGCTCCATCTCCACAACCCCGATACCGCCGAGCACTCTGACATCCTTAACCCCATCAAGGGAGGCAAGCGGTGACAGCCCATCGCGCATCATACGTTCAAGATGCGATATCCTTGCCGCTATAGCCTCATCATCGCCCAAAAGCGACAGGGATGCTATAGCGACGGCACACGCCAGCGGATTTGCCATGAAGGTAGGACCGTGCATCATGCACCCTGCATCGCATCGGCTGACATCCTCGGCTACTCGCCGAGACGCCATGACTGCTGCCATGGTCATATAGCCTCCTGTCAGCCCCTTGCCCACGGTCATTATGTCGGGCTCGACCCCGGCATGTTCCCATGCCATCTTGCGCCCTGTACGCCAGAATCCGGTGGCTATCTCATCAAAAATCAGCAACACTCCATAGCTGTCACACAGCCGACGTGCCTGACGCAGATACTCAGGATGGTAAAACCACATTCCGCCGGCACCCTGCACTATCGGCTCAAGTATGAGGGCGGCTATGGACTGGTGATGCTTTTGCAGCACCTCTTCAAGCGGAGCGATGTCGGAAGGATCCCACTCTCCGTCAAACCGTGATGCCGGCTGCGGCACGAAATACCTCACCGGCAACGCGCTGCCGAAGAGTCCGTGCATACCCGTCACAGGGTCACAGACGCTCATTGCATTCCAGGTATCGCCGTGATAGCCTGAGCGTATGGTGACGAAGTTGGTCTTGCCATGGTCGCCAGTGCGTCCTATGGCTGCCTGTATAGCCATCTTCATGGCAACCTCGATGGCAACAGAGCCTGAGTCGGCATAGAATATGCAGTCCATCGATGGCGGAGCCATAGCCAGCAGCATCTTCCCCAGCGTAATTGCGGGTTCATGCGTAAGCCCCCCGAACATCACATGACTCATACTGTCAATCTGCTTCTTGGCAGCCTCATTGAGCACCGGATTATTATAGCCGTGCATCACGCACCACCACGACGACATACCGTCAATCAGTTCTCTACCGTCGGCAAGCCGCAGTCTGACGCCTTCGGCTCCCACCACCTTATATGTAGGCAGTGGCTCTGAGATGGAAGTATAGGGATGCCACAAGTGCTCCCGATCCCACGCATCATGCAAAGCCTCATCGGCGCAAATATCCATTTTATACATAATGTGACAATCTAAGGTACATGTAAAGTTACCCATTTACCCCGTAGTTTACAAATCCTGTATTTGTACTTCAACACATCCTCGCATAGACTGGCTATGTTTGAGCAAAAATGAGTAACTTTGCAGTGTTATGACTTTTATTGATATCGTCATTGTGATCGTGCTGCTCGGAGGGCTCGCTGTGGGCTTCTCGCGCGGCATCACACGCAGCCTCGGCAGCGTGGCTGCCATCGTTGTGGCTGTGCTTGCTTGCCACACCATCGGCAGCGGGCAGAGCATCCCGACCAACATACTGATTTTCGCCGTAGCATACGTCGTGGTCATGCTGCTGTCATCGGTCATCCACAAGATGGTCAAGATGACGTTTCTCAAGCCGCTTGACCGTCTGCTCGGAGCCGCTTTCGTGGCCGTGGAATACATGGTGGGGCTGAGTCTGCTGATGAATCTTTGGATATGGCTCCGCTCCATGACGGGCACTCCCGAGACGTCATGGATAGGCGATGTATGGGCACAAAAAGTCATAGCGTTAGGTCCTTGGCTGATGGGCTGCCTGTCAACTTTGGGTCACTGACGCGCGTTATATCTCTGTTAACCCCCTACAAGGAAGATGGACAACGAATTAGATAAAGACAAAATGGACGCGACACCGGATGACGGCAAGAATAAAGCCGCACATCCCGACGACATCATACACGAGGTCACCGGGAGCGAATACAAATACGGGTTCACGTCAGATATAGACACCGACATCATACCTGTCGGCCTCAACGAGGACGTCATCCGCCTCATCTCAGCTAAAAAAGAGGAGCCGGAGTGGCTTCTGGACTTCCGTCTGAAAGCCTACCGCAAATGGCTGACGATGAAGATGCCGACATGGGCGCACCTCGACATCCCCCCTATCGACTATCAGGCCATCAGCTACTTCGCCGCCCCCAAGAAAAAGGAGGGCCCGAAGTCTATGGACGATGTGGATCCCGAGCTAATCAAGACATTTGACAAGCTCGGCATACCGCTTGAAGAGCGTGCCGCCCTGACCGGCATGGCCGTTGACGCGGTCATGGACTCGGTGAGCGTCAAGACCACCCACCGCGAGAAGCTGGCCGAACTCGGCATCATATTCTGCTCGTTCAGCGAAGCCGTGCGTGATTACCCCGACCTGGTAAAAAAATACCTCGGCACGGTGGTACCACCGACCGACAACTACTTCGCGGCACTCAACTCGGCTGTATTCTCCGACGGCTCGTTTGTCTACATCCCCAAGGGTGTACGCTGCCCGATGGAACTGTCGACCTACTTCCGCATCAATGCTGCCAGCACAGGCCAGTTTGAACGCACACTTATCGTGGCCGACGATGACAGCTACGTCAGCTACCTCGAGGGCTGCACCGCCCCGATGCGCGACGAGAACCAGCTCCACGCCGCCATCGTAGAGATCATCATCGAGCATCGCGCCGAAGTCAAGTACTCCACAGTCCAGAACTGGTGGGCAGGCGACAAGGACGGCAAGGGAGGCATCTACAACTTCGTCACCAAACGCGGACTCTGCCGCGGTGACCACAGTAAACTCTCGTGGACGCAGGTCGAGACCGGCTCTGCAATCACGTGGAAGTACCCCTCCACCATACTAAAGGGAGAGTCGAGCGTCAGTGAATTCTATAGCGTGGCAGTCACCAACAACTTCCAGCAAGCCGACACAGGCACCAAGATGATACATCTCGGCAAAAATTCCCGCTCCACCATAGTCAGCAAGGGCATCTCGGCAGGCCACTCGCAGAATTCCTACCGCGGACTCGTCAAGGTGGCTCCCAAGGCCACCGGTTGCCGCAACTACACCCAGTGTGACTCCCTGCTGCTCAGCTCCACATGCGGCGCCCACACATTCCCCTACATCGACGTGCTCAACGACTCGAGCGTAGTGGAGCACGAAGCCACCACCTCCAAGATTTCCGAGGACCAGATTTTCTACTGCAACCAGCGCGGCATCTCCACCGAGGACGCCGTGGCACTGATAGTCAACGGCTACGCCAAAGAGGTAATGAACAAACTCCCCATGGAGTTTGCCGTCGAGGCTCAGAAGCTCCTCGCCGTCACCCTCGAAGGCTCCGTCGGCTGACGGAAAATGAAACAATTTTGTAGGGACAACGATAATGGAATATACAGACAACGATATGAGTGATAATCTTCTTCTCGATGTAAAAGATTTGCATGCCTCGATAGAGGGCAAAGAAATACTCAAAGGCATCAATTTGCAGGTACGACCTGGCGAGGTGCATGCCATCATGGGTCCTAACGGATCAGGTAAGAGCACCCTCAGCGAGGTGCTCGCCGGTGACCCGGCATTCACCGTCACCGGCGGCGAGGTGGACTTCCACGGCATGGATCTGCTGAGCCTTTCGCCCGAGGACCGCAGCCACGAGGGACTGTTTCTCTCGTTCCAGTACCCGGTGGAGATACCTGGGGTATCAATGGTCAACTTCATGCGTGCCGCCCTCAATGCCAAGCGCAAATACTTCGGCGAGGAGCCGATGTCGGCTGGCGACTTTCTCAAACTGATGCGCCAGAAACGCGCCATCGTGGAGCTTGACAACAAGCTCGCGTCACGTTCGGTCAACGAGGGCTTCTCGGGCGGCGAGAAGAAGCGCAACGAGATATTCCAGATGGCTGTGCTCGATCCACGCCTGAGCATACTTGACGAGACCGACAGCGGCCTCGACATCGACGCACTCCGCATAGTGGCTGGCGGTGTCAACAAGCTCCGAAGCGATGACAACTCTACCATAGTCATCACCCACTACCAGCGTCTGCTAGACTACATCAAGCCCGACTTCGTTCACATCCTCTACAATGGCAGAATAGTCATGACCGGAGGACCGGAACTCGCCCTTGAGCTTGAAGAACGTGGCTACGACTGGATTAAGGAAGCTAACTGATTACGACCATGAGCAGTCTCCAGCAATACATAGACCTCTACCGCGACAACCACGAAGCCCTTGACCGAGGCAGCGCACACGTGCTCAACGCGATGCGCCCTGCAGCCCTCAAGGCTCTCGAGGGAGCGCGTCTGCCCGACACCTGTGACGAACGCAGCCAATACACATCAGTCGAACAGATGTTTGCCCCTGACTACGGTGTCAACATCGCACGTGTCAACATACCTGTAGACATCGCTGCCACCTTTGCCTGCAATCTCCCCAACCTGTCGACCCTGATGGGCATAGTTGTCAACGATTTCTTCACCCCCACATCCACTCTCGTCAACCGTCTGCCCCAAGGAGTCATATTCGACTCACTACGCAAGGTAGCCACTGAGCACCCTGACATCATCGAGAAATATCTTAACAAGATAGCTCCGCAGACCGACAGCGGCGTGGCACTCAACACGCTCCTGATGCAAGACGGCGTGGTCATATACGTGCCCCAGCACGTAGAACTGGCAAAACCGCTCCAGTTGGTCAACATATTCAGCTCCCCCACCCCGTTGATGGCAGCACGCCGTCTGCTCATCATACTCGAGGACGGAGCCAAAGCCGATGTGGTGGTATGTGACCACACCCAGGACGATACCCAGCAGTATCTCGCATCGCAAGTCTCAGAAATAAGCCTCGGACGAGATGCCTCACTCGGACTATACACGCTTGAAGAAGCATCGCTCCGCACCTCACGCTATGCGCAGACCTACGTCAAGCAACACGAGAACTCGCGCCTCAACCACCACTACGCAGCCCTGGCTGCCGGAGTGACGCGCAACGAATTTACCGTCGATCTCATCGGCGAGCATGCCGAGTCGCTTCTGACCGGCATGGCAATAGGCATGGACCGCGAACATATAGACTGCAACACAGCCATCAACCACCGCGTAGCCCGATGTCACAGCAACCAGGTGTTCCGCTACGTCATGGGAGGCACCTCGCAGGGAGTATTTGACGGAGGAATCGTAGTCACGCCAGAAGCTCCTTTCACTGTGGCTTACCAAAGCAACCGCAATGTGCTTGCCACCGCCGAAGCGCGCATGCACTCCAAACCGCGCTTGGAGATATACAACGATGAGGTCAAGTGTAGCCACGGAGCTACCATTGGGCAACTCAACGAGGAGGCTCTATTCTATATGCGTTCACGAGGCATACCAGCCGCTGAGGCTCGCGTGATGCTTATGCAGGCTTTCATGGCTGATGTAATCGACACCGTAGGTCTCGAATCATTGCGTGACCGTCTGCGCCATCTCGTAGAGATGCGTTTCAGCGGACAGGCTGCCACCTGCCGCCGCTGTTCCGAACCTACCGACAACTAACACGACACACTACAGACATGTTTGACACAACCGCCTACCGCAAGGAATTTCCGATACTCGAGCGCAAGGTCTCGGGCTACCCATTGGTGTACCTTGACAACACCGCCACCACCCAGACTCCGCGCCAAGTGGTAGAGGCGATTGACAACATGTACTACCACACCAAAGCCAACGTGCACCGCGGTGTGCACACCCTCAGCCAGGAGGCGACCGACCTCCAGGAAGCGACACGCGAGAGGGTCAGAGCCTTTATCAACGCCGCCTCGACCGATGAGATAATATTCACGCGTGGCACCACTGAGAGCATCAACCTCGTGGCATCATCGTTTGGCAGCCTCTTGGAGGACGGCGCTGAAATCATCCTGACCGTCATGGAGCATCATGCCAACATAGTACCCTGGCAACTGCTCCAGCGCACCAAGGATGTCACCCTTGTGCCCATAGGCATCAATCCCGACGGCTCACTCGATATGGAAGCTCTGAGCAAGGCATTCAATGAGCGCACACGCTTAGTGAGCCTCTGCCACATCAGCAATGTGCTCGGCACCGTCAACCCGGTCAAGGAAATCATAGAGATGGCTCACAGCCACGGCGTACCGGTGTTGATTGACGGTGCACAAGCCATAGGCCACATGAAAGTGGACGTGCAGGCTCTTGATGCTGACTTCTACGTATTCTCAAGCCACAAGATGTATGGACCCGCCGGCGTGGGTGTGCTCTACGGTAAAGAGAAATGGCTTGAAAAGATGCCACCTTACCAAGGCGGCGGCGAGATGATAGGTCATGTTTCATTTGAGAAGACCACCTTTGCCGAATTGCCGTTTAAGTTTGAAGCGGGCACGCCCGATTTCGTTGACATCTCGGCATTCCACTCTGCCATCGACTACCTCGAAGGCATCGGACAGGAGCGCATCGAAGCCCACGAGACCGAACTGCTTGACTACACCACCGCCAAGATGCTTGAAATCCCCGGGATGCGCATTTTCGGCACCGCCCCAGGGAAAGCCCCGATAATATCTTTCTTAGTAGGCAATATCCACCACTACGACATGGGCATGCTGCTTGACAAACTCGGAGTAGCCGTGCGTACAGGCCATCACTGCGCCCAGCCGCTGATGCACACCCTCGGCATCGAAGGCTGCGTCCGCGCCTCATTTGCTCTCTACAACACCCGCGAAGAAGCCGACACCTTCCTCGCCGCCCTCCACCGCATCATCCCTATGCTCTCCTGATGCTATGAGATACACACCTGAGAATATCACAAAACTGGAGCCAGACGAAATATTCGTATTTGGCAGCAACCTCGAGGGGATGCACTATGGAGGTGCAGCCCGCGTGGCACACGAACGCTTCGGAGCCGTCATGGGACAGGGCGTAGGCATTCAGGGACAGTCATACGCCATCCCGACGATGCAGGGCGGCGTAGACACCATCCGTCCCTATGTTGACGATTTCCTTGACCTTGCTTATGAGTGGGATCAGAACACCTTCCTTGTCACACGCATAGGTTGCGGCATAGCAGGCTTCTCCGATGAAGAGATAGCGCCACTGTTTGACCGCGCTCTTGACCTGTACAATGTCGTTCTCCCCAAGTCATTTGTTGACATACTTGTGCGCCGCCGCAAAGCCGCTGGCAGACCCCTACCTCCGGGATTTCAGCCATAAAGAGCACAACACCACATAAAATTTGTAGGGACATGCCGTGGCATGTCCGCATCCCAATCGGTTACACATTTAGTACACAAGCGGACATGCCACGGCATGTCCCTACAAGCTAAAGAATTTCCAACACTTCTCTATTTGGCAGTCAGTGCGGAAACAGGGAGGAGGATCAAGCCGCAAGCAGCACCTACGAGGGCTGTGACAGCCAGCCCCGGGATAGCATACAGGTAGTCAAGTATAGCAGATGCTCCGGAGAGAATGACAAGGACAGGGAAAACCGCTATCCATGCCATGGATAAGTAGCTACATTTAGGGTGCTTCTCTTCGCTAATGTCAATATCGGCATAGAACTTACCTGTGAAGATTTCCAGCAGACTCCATAGCAAGAAGAAAGTCATTACGCTGAACAGGAAGCTCATGGTGGATGCAGATATCGATGCCGTCAGTGACAACACCGAACAGATGATTACCAATGCGAAAGTAATAGCAAGAGTAACGAAATAAAAACGGGTAACGTACATAGATTGTGAATGAATGGGTTTATATATCGTAATTATTTATGCAAATTTACGAATAAATTATCTCATCTAAGCGAGAATCTGCAACACAATTAACACCAAAGAACTTTAGCAGGGGTAATAATGTTGATAGAAATATCAGGGTATTTGTAGAATACTTGCTTCAATTTTTGTTAACCTTAAGTTATATTTATGAGACACATCTACTCCTCAGTGGTGATGTGGATGACTCTCGGGCTGCCGCTTGCCGCGTCGGCTCAGGTTGTCACTACGTCCCCTGCCATCGTGCAGACCGATTCCAAGAACATAGTCATAACCTTCCATGCCGACCAGGGCAACAAAGGACTGATGGGCGCTACCTCAAGCACCAAAGTTTATGCCCATACAGGCGTAATCACCGACAAGAGCGACGGACAGTGGGCGTATGCTCCTACATGGCTTGACAACGCCGCAAAATATCAGTTGAAATATATCGCAGCCAACACATGGACGCTGTCAATACCTGACATAACTACATACTACGGCATCAAGAGCGGAGAGGCCGTCGAGAAGCTGGCATTCGTGTTCCGCGATGCCACAGGCTCCAAAGAGGGCAAAACGGCTTCAGGCGGCGACATCTTCGTAGACGTATTGCCTCCCGGTTTCCAGATGGTACTGGAGAGTGACCTCGACGGAGGAATGCTGACAGACAACACCCCTGTCAAGTTCACCGTCAATACCACAGGCAATGCCGACATCAGCCTGTATGTCAACAGCGAAAACTCCACACCGATAGCATCCGGCACTGCCACTGACCAGTTGCAGACATCATATTCATTCACTTCTCCAGGGGACTATACCATAATCGCCGTGGCAAAGTCAGGCAATGTGACACGCCGTCAGACCCTTCAGGTTGCCCGGCTCAACGCCACCTTATCTGAGAACTATCCCGGCGGAGTGCCTAAGATGGGAGCAGTGACCAATGCTGACGGCTCGGTGACATTCTGCCTCGCAGCTCCTAAAAAGAGCAGTGCTGTAATCGTAGGCTCGTGGAACGACTATACAGTCAGCGCACGTAACCAGATGTACCGTCAGGACTATCAGGGCAACACATATTTCTGGACCACCGTAAGCGGTCTTAAACCTGCTACCGACTATATTTATTATTACATAATCGACGGCGGCATCAGCGTAGGCGACCCCTACGCACGATTAGTGCTTGACCCATGGAACGACAAATATATCTCCGCATCCATATTTCCCAATCTCCCGGCTTACCCCGAAGACAAGGTACAAAACGTACCTTTGGCTGTCTACAACAGCACACGTGACGCATATGACTGGAAAATCAAGAATTTCAAAGGTGTAGACCAGAGCGACCTTATCATATATGAGCTCCTCATCCGCGACTTCACCGGCACCGAAGGAAAAGCCGAGGGCAACGGCACTCTGCGCGGCGTAATCGACAAGCTCGACTACATCAATGGGCTGGGGGTCAATGCAGTGGAACTGCTCCCCATAATGGAGTTCAACGGCAACAACTCGTGGGGCTACAACACCAACTTCTACTTCGCTCCTGACAAAGCATACGGCACACCCGATGACTACCGTCTGCTCGTGGACGAGTGCCACCGACGCGGCATGGCTGTCATCCTCGACATCGTGTTTAACCAGAGCGACGGACTGCATCCATGGTATCAGATGTACCCTATAGCGCAGAACCCATTTTACAACGGCACCGCACCCCACGGATACAGCGTGCTCAATGACTGGAACCAAGACAATCCCCTCGTGCAGCAGCAGTGGCACGATGCTCTCGCCTACTGGATGGAAGCGTACAACGTAGACGGATTCCGCTTTGACCTCGTGAAAGGACTGGGCAACAACACAAGCTACGGAGCCACCTACAATGCCGCCACTAACACATGGAGCGGAGTGACCGATGCTAAGACAAACGCATACAACGCGACCCGAGTAGCCCGCATGAAGACTCTCCATGATGCCATGCGGAAAGTAAAACCCGACGCATATTTCATCAACGAAAACCTTGCCACACCTAAGGAGGAAAACGAGATGGCACAGGACGGCGAAATCAACTGGGCAAACATAAATACCGAATCATGCCAGTTTGCCATGGGCTTCTCATCCAACTCCAATCTGCGGCGTTTCTATGCTCCGGATGACAGCCGCACATGGGGCTCAACCGTCTCATATGCTGAGAGCCATGATGAAGAGCGCATGGCATACAAACAGACACAGTATGGAGCTAATGGCGTAAAAGGAAACATCCCGATGTCGATGCGCCGACTCGGATCTGTGGCAGCCCAGATGCTCATGGCTCCCGGAGCGCACATGATATGGCAGTTCCAGGAGTTCGGCGCCGACCAGACCACCAAAAACGCCAACGGCGGTAACAACACCGACCCCAAGAAGGTCATATGGAGCTATCTTGACAATCCTGACCGCGCCGGTCTGGCGCAGAACTACCGCGAACTCAACGCCATACGCACCAACAATCCCCAACTGTTCAAGCAGGGCGTCAGCACTACAATGCAATGCTCTGCCAGCAACTGGGCAAACGGACGTTACATAGCACTTACAGACGGCACCGCCGAACTGTATTGCGTCATCAACCCCAACATATCGGGCAGCCGAGCCATCAGCGTGCCGATGAAGCAGGATGCTTCCAAATACCAGATACTCTCCAAGAGCTACAATGTCGAGCCGCAAATCGGCAATAAGAGCATCACCCTGCCAGCCGGAGCCTACGTGGTGATAGGAACCAAAGATCTCGCCGACAGAGATGAAATCATGAGTGACGGCACCGGCAGCAATGTCAACGTCTACGGTGGTGAAGGCTGCATCATCATTGACGGTGCGTATGACCATGCCGATGTCTACGACATCAGCGGCAGCCGCACCGACCGCACCGAGTCACTGGCTCCTGGCATCTACGTAGTAGTGGTCGATGGCAACACCTCCAAGGTCGCAGTGCGCTAAAGGCATCAAGCCCTGAAACAATTAAGGTCATTAAGGTCATTAAGGTCACTAAGGACTTTAATGACCTTAATGCTTTTAATCCTGACGGGTAATGCGGGCACCGAGGGCGTTAAGGCGGTTGTCGATGTCTTCATAACCGCGGTCAATCTGCTCGATGCCGCCGATTACCGAACGTCCCGGAGCTGACATGGCAGCAAGAAGCATAGCCATGCCGGCGCGTATGTCAGGCGACTTGGTAAATGCAGGGTGCAAGTCCACCTTGTGGTCAAGTCCGATGACCACAGCACGGTGAGGGTCGCAGAGTATAATCTGCGCACCCATCTCTATCAGATGGTCCACGAAGAAGAGGCGGCTCTCAAACATCTTCTGATGTATAAGCACTGAGCCTGAGCACTGCACGGCAGCCACAAGCATCACACTCAGCAAGTCAGGCGAGATGCCTGGCCAAGGTGCATCGGCAATAGTCAGCACAGATCCGTCAAGAGCTTTCTCTATTTCATAACTCTCCTTGGCTGGGATGAAGAGGTCATCGCCCTGCTCCACCACATCGATGCCGAGACGGCGGAATGCCTCGGGGATGATGCCGAGATTGCGGAGGGACACATCGCGGATGGTCAGGCTGCTTCGCGTGATAGCCGCCATGGCTATGAAACTGCCTATCTCTATCATGTCAGGCAACACAGTATGCTCTGCTCCATGGAGCATACCGCCCCCGGTGCCGTGTATGGTGACGAGATTACTACCTATGCCGTCAATCTCCACGCCCATTGCAGTCAGCAGACGGCAGAGCTGCTGGAGGTATGGCTCACAAGCGGCATTGTAGATAGTAGTATCGCCCTGAGCCATCGTGGCTGCCATGATGATATTGGCGGTACCTGTGACACTCGCCTCATCAAGAAGCATATAGCAGCCTTGGAGCTGCGTTCCTTGCGGCAACGAAAGCTTGTAGGCATGTCGCGAATCGTCATAATCAAGCGAGGCTCCAAGGTTAAGCATGCCCTGAATGTGGGTATCGACCTTACGACGACCGATTTTGTCACCTCCAGGTTTGGCAAACCATGCGCTGCCAAGACGGGCAAGCAGCGGACCCACCACAAGCACCGAGCCGCGCAGACGGGCACAGCGGCGGGTGAAATCCTCGCTCTCAAGATATGATGCGTCTATATTTTTTGCGGTGAACGTGTAGTGACCCTTTTCATGGCGCACCACATCCACGCCCATAGCTTCAAGCAGGGCTATGAGATTCACTACATCGCTGATTTCGGGTATGTTCTTTATGTTTACAGGCTGGTCGGAGAGAAGTACCGCGCTGATGACTTGCAGAGCCTCGTTTTTCGCGCCCTGCGGAGTGATTTCGCCACTGAGGGTGTGGCCGCCTTCAATTATAAACTCGCTCATTAACTGTATTTTATGACATAGGGAACGTTTATATTTTGACCACTTCGCACTCAAGGGTTATGCCATAGGCATCCATGACGCGCTGGCGCACCATTTCCTCTAAAGCGAGGATATCGGCAGCCGTGGCTGTGTAGCCGTCGTTGACCAGCACAAGGGGTTGTCTGGACCATAGGGATGCTCCGCCCGCACGCATGTCACGGCAACCGGCATGGTCTATGAGCCACGCTGCCGAGAGTTTTACCTCTCCGTCAGGCTGACGGAATGCCGGAGCCTCGGGATTGGCATCACTGAAATCCTTCCCTATGGCAGCTTCTACCACAGGATTTTTAAAGTAGCTGCCTACGCTACCCACCACGCCTACATCGGGCAACTTTGAACGGCGCATCGCTATCACTGCATCGCGCATGTGCTGAGGGGTAAGCCGCGCTATATCTCTGACAGCCTCTGCGAGAGCCTTGTAGCCGAGACGCGGGGCTGGTGATGCCGACAGACATACATCCACCGCAGTGACTATGTACCGCGAAGCATTATTCTCATCCTTAAACATGGAGTAGCCGTAATCAAGCTGCGATGCCGGGATTGTCACCACCGAGCCTGTCTGCTTGTCATAGGCATCCACGGCGATGACCACATCGGCAAGTTCAGCACCATAAGCACCGACATTCTGCACCGCCGCTCCTCCAATATGACCAGGGATGAGCGAAAGGTTTTCCAGACCCCATAACCCAAGTCGGCATGTGATGGCAATGATGTCGTCAAGCACTAATCCGGCATCGATATGCATGACCACCTGTCGGAGAGAGCCATCGGCATCCATGACAGGGGTAGCCTGATAAGTGCGCATGGACGGGTGCAGAAGAGTCTTATGCAGAGGAGAAGTCACAAACAGCATATTGCTGCCTCCACCTATCACAACAGCATCATCAAGCAGACCCTGCTTCTGCATATGCGGCAAGTCAGCAGCTGACGAGAAACAGACCAGCCGATCAACCACCGCAGCTGTCCCCATTGAAGTCATCGGGGCTATGTCTTTGTCAGATACAATCGATACCATAGCGTTGCTTGATGTAGAACAGTACGACATCTGCCACCTGATCCATTGACATCAACGATGTGTTGATGCAGAGATCATAGGTGGCAGCATTGCCCCAGCGGCGGTCAGTGAAGAAATTATAGTATGCCGCACGGATTTTATTGGTGCGGGCAGCGAGAGCCTTTGCCTCCTGATGGGTCTTGACATCACCACGCTCCATGATACGGCGTGCGCAGTCCTCGTCAGAGGCATGGAGAAACACATTGACACAACGCGGATGGTCACGCAGTATGTAGTCGGAAGTACGCCCCACAATCACACATGACTCCTTGCGACCGAGCTCGCGGATGTAATCGCTCTGGATGGCATAAAGATTGTCATCGCTGATAGCCGACGGGGTAGCATAGAAATTGACCGGAGAATGCCCGAAAGTGAACGACATCACCCCTGATAGAAACGAAGGTGTGCGCTCGTCCTTCGATGCCAGATACTCAGGCGGCATGCCAGCCTGGCGCGCCACATCTATCAAAAGTTCCTTGTCATAGTAGCCTATGCCAAGCCGTGATGCAAGCAGACGTCCGAGTTCACGTCCGCCACAGCCCATCTGCCGACCTATTGTGATAATCAGCGGAGCATCGTCATGTGATGATTGCATGATTTTATGTGTATGTGGTTACTTTTTCTTTTTGAAATAATCGTTGTGTATCTTGATGCCAAACACTATGATACTTGACACCGTGGTGATGGTGTTGGTCACCACCAAAGGGATGTTGCCGAGCATGAGTCCCTGGATTACAAAGAACACGCTGCCGGCTCCGAGGAGGAGGAAGGTGGGGAGAGCGATTCCGTCGGTCTGTCGGGTGCGTATAGTGTACCACGCCTGAGGAAGATAGCCGAGTACCATACAGATAGCGGCAGTATAGCCGACGATGTTGACAATAAGTTCGTGAGTCATGGTATATAGATGGATTTAAGGTTATGAGAAAAGACAAAAATAGCGAATAAATCGCAAAAGTGCAATATCAACGGCAAGAAGCTATGCGACTGACGATGGCACGTGCCGTAGACATAGCCGGAGTAGCATTGCCGAGGCGTGTGCGCATCAGAGCATAGCTGCGCTCCATGGCATCGCGCCCGTGGGTTCCTGGCAGCAATTCAGCCAATTCAGCCGCGACACGCTCAGGAGTGCAATGATGAAGAAGCATCTCCGGTATAATCTCCTCGCCCATGATGAGATTAGGGAGTGTCACATAGGAGATACTGAGCAGACGCCGCATCAACTCATAGGATATCCGTGATCCGTTGGCACGATAGCACGCCACCTGCGGAGTGCCGACCAAGGCGCACTCAAGCGTAGCGGTACCCGATGTGACAAGAGCCACCGAGGCAGATGACATCAGTTCGAGCGACGAATCATAATAGACCGGGATGTCAGGTGTCAGAGACTCATAAAAATCAAGCGGTATGCCGGGGGCTCCGGCTATCACCGGGGTGAGCGACCCCGCAAACATGCCGGCGACCGCCGCCATGACAGGCAGATTGTTACGTATCTCACCCATGCGGCTGCCAGGCACGAGTGCCAGCAGAGGCATATCTGACACTATCGGTACAAGTTCGGGCAACGCGGCATCGACCTCCTCGACCGACGGATTGCCCACGTAGGTCACCTTCATGCCATGACGCTCGTAAAACTCCTGTTCGAACGGCAGGATGCAGAACACCTCGGTGCAATAACGTCGTATGCTCTTGACGCGCCATTCCTTCCATGCCCATACCTTCGGGGGGATGTAATAGAACACAGGGATACCCAGCCGGTGAGCTTCCTTGGCTATCTTGAGGTTAAAACTGGGGTAATCTATAAGGATGACCGCATCAGGGCGGGAACGCACGGCATCCATTGCCACCCGCAGATTGGCGCGGATATCAGGGAGATGGCGCAGCACCTCGCTGAATCCCATGTAAGCCATGTCGCGGATATGCACCAGAGGCTCCGAATCGGCAGCAGCCGACATGCGGTCTCCGCCAAGGAATGAGAAGCACGCGCCCTCATCGACGCTACGTAGAGCATCGATGAGGGCTGCGGCATGAAGATCGCCGGAGGCTTCTCCGGCAGATATGAAGTAACGCATCAGTGTGATGTCGGTTTGCGGCGACGGAGCACCATGGCAGTGCGCGAGGGCAGGTAGAGTTTGAGCCACTCGATGCCGTGAGGCGAATAGAGGGGATCAAACTGCGTAATGTGGCTCACGCTCTCGTCGATGTTGTCATAGCCACCGAAGCGCGGATTGTCGCTTGAGAGCACCACATCATATTCACCCGAAGGTGCCAGAATGCCGTAGTCGGTAAACGAATTAAACGGACTGAAATTAAACACGAACACCAGATCTCCGCGCTTGAATGCAAGCACCTGGTCATCGTCCTTCTCCCAAAGTTTCTCGATGGGGAGAGCCTGGAAGTTGTAGACGTTGCCGATGAGCGAAATCATCGCGTTGTCAAAGTTGTTGAGGAACTGGTATTTGAGATCTGTGCGGTCCACAAGATCCCACTGGCGGCGGGCATACTTGTAGCTCCAGCCATTGCCCTCGCGAGGGAAGTCGATCCACTCTGGGTGACCGAACTCGTTACCCATGAAGTTGAGATAACCGCCGTTGATAGTGGCGCACGTAGCCAGACGCATCATCTTGTGCAGAGCCATGCCTCGGGCAACGGTCATGTTGTCGTCACCAACCATCATGTGCCAGTACATCTGATCGTCAATGAGCCAGAAAATAGTGGTCTTGTCACCCACAAGAGCCTGGTCATGGCTTTCGACATAGCTGATGGTCTTTTCATCGGCGCGGCGGTTGGTAAGCTCCCAGAATATGCTTGTGGGATGCCAGTCCTCATCCTTGCGCTCCTTGAGGGTCTTGATCCAGTAGTCGGGAATGCCCATAGCCATGCGGTAGTCAAAACCTATGCCGCCGTCCTTGACCGGGATAGCGAGACCGGGCATGCCGCTCATCTCCTCGGCGATGGTGATGGCACGCGGATTGACCTCGTGTATGAGCTTGTTGGCGAGGGTCAGATACGTGATGGCATTGGTGTCCTGACCGCCGTTGTAGTAGTCGGCATAGCTGCCGAATGCCTGCCCAAGACCATGGCTATAGTAGAGCATCGAGGTCACACCGTCGAAGCGGAAACCGTCGAAATGGTATTCCTCAAGCCAGTATTTGCAGTTGGAGAGGAGGAAATGCAGCACCTCGTTTTTGCCGTAGTCGAAGCAGAGAGAGTCCCAAGCCGGATGTTCGCGGCGGTGGTCACCGTAGAAATACTGGTTATAGCTGCCGTCAAGACGTCCGAGACCTTCGTTCTCGTTTTTCACAGCATGGCTGTGCACGATGTCCATGATGACGGATATACCCATTTCATGAGCCTTGTCAATCAGGCTTTTGAGGTCTTCGGGAGTGCCGAAACGCGACGATGCGGCATAGAAGTTGCTGACATGGTAGCCAAACGAGCCATAGTAGGGATGCTCCTGTATCGCCATGATCTGGATGGCGTTGTAGCCGTCCTTGGCGATGCGCGGAAGCACCAGGTCGCGGAACTCGGCATACGAACCTACACCCTCGGTCTGCTGCGCCATGCCTATGTGGCACTCATATATAAGGAGCGGACGTGTGTCAGGGACAAATTTCTTGACTTTCCACTTGTACGCTTTCTCCGGCTCCCATACCTGGGCGGAAAATACGTGGGTCACCTCATCTTGCACCACTCGTGTGGCATAAGCCGGGATGCGTTCGCCCTCGCCGCCGTCCCAGCGTACTATCATCTTGTAGAGGTCGCCGTGGTGTATGGCATCGGCAGGTAGCTTCAGCTCCCACACCCCGTTGTCAAGGCGTTTGAGACGGTATTTTAGGTATTCCTTCCAGCGCGAGAAGTCGCCGATGAGAGTGATTTCGGTAGCGTTTGGAGCCCATTCGCGGAACACCCATCCGCCTTTTTCAGTGCGGTGGAGTCCGAAATAGTTATATGCGTTGGCAAACTGGTCAAGCGTCTTGCAGGTAGAAGTCAGTTCGCGTTCCTTGTTCACTGCATCGTTATGTCGTCCCTCTATCGCGTCAGAGAACGGCTCGAGCCAGGGGTCATTCTTGATGATGTTAAGTTGTTTCATTATTATCAGTCAGAGTGGATTTTTGTTTTGGGGGTTTGGAGTTATGGGGGATGGGATGTTTGTATCTGTATCAGATTTTAAGGTGAGATGTGTTATAAATCAAGCATGCAAAGCGCATGTTTCAGCAAAGATAATGAAACAAGCCGTGCATAGCAATGTTTTTACCGTTTTTTTTCAAAAAAATCTGCGCGCTTTTCCAGAAAAGGAACGACACAGACCGTAAGCAGGACTCCTATCCAGAGATATAGTGCCATAGAGTCTGTTATCGCGGATGGTAGCATGAAGTGCCACTGGTGGCTTAGAGGTATGTTCATGCGTAGATACCAGGTTTTGCCAATAGTAAAAAAATCTTTAACTTTGTGTTAAAAGGTATCTTAATCTAACAGATTCTCAATGACAGATTCTCTTCAAAGAACAATAAAACTACATTACGACCTCTTTGTAACCGATAGTCACGCAATGGACGCTTTAGCCTTTAACAAGGCTGAATTTCACTTAATTAGAGCAATTCTCTATTTAAGCGAGTATGCAGGTGAACCTATAAAGGTAAATATCGAGGCAAAAAAGGAAGGAAGTGTCATAGACTTATTACAAGTGATACTACCTGATTCAGTAATTAAAATAGTTGTTGAAGCTCTACTTACCGCTCTCATCTCTAATTGGTTTAGACCAAAATACACAGGACCGAAGAAATCAAGAATAGACTTGAGATAATCGATAGAATTAAAGCGGGGAACTATACAAAAGAAGAAGTTGAAATTTTACTATCAGGGGATAAGCAACTGAAGAAGTGGTGCAGCTATTATTATGCTTCAATACAAAAGACTAATGAAGTTTCACAAATTACAGCTTCTATCACAGATGACAACAAATTGATTGAAAAAGAGTCAATCGGATATAAGGATTTTGTCGACAAGATAATTACAAAAGACGAAACTACAGAGACCAGGACCATTGAGGGAACTACTATACACATAGTGTCTCCTGTGCTTGTCAAGATAAAAAGGACTCAATTATGGGAAGGTATATACTCTGGTATACCAATTGAATTTAAGGTAGAAGATAGCGAATTTATGGAACAAGTGTATAATCACGAAATAAAGTTCGGCAATGGCACATATATAACATGTTCTCTTGCAATAACTACCACAACAAAGGTAAATGACGATGGAGATATAGAAATTAATCGCACTTATATTGTCAAAGATGTCACGCAATGGGCTGATGATGAAACGTTCCAATACTACACAAAACGATACAAGCGTAAGCAAACCGAGAATAATAAACAACTAACCATTAATTTTGATGAGGAAGATTCTAAGTATTAGTAATTATATGTTCTTGCGATAACTTCCAAAAGACAACCTAACATCAATCCAATTATCTAATATCCGCTGATATTAAAATCTACGTCGACTAAGTCAGAAGATTTTTATATATTTGCATAAAATTGCAATTGCAATTGCAAAAAAACTACTATAAATTTGCATACTTAACCGTTGAATATGAGCAACGTAAAAGGATTGTAAAGACATGAAATGACAATATGAGTGGTGCAAGTAACAATCAAGGAAGAGCATACGAATTTGCGTGCCTGACCTCTTTGTATGAGGCAATTTCAATGATTCGTCCTGCAAGAATCATTTATAATACAAGTTATAAAGCTGCTGAAAATGCATGGAACACTCTGAGTCCCATGGAGCAAAATCTGTACACACTTAGTGCAAAATCCACTATTGGCACTATTTTCGCTCTCGAACCCAACATCATAGAGAACACTCCAGATATTCTGAGTCTCTATATTCAGACAGACCACCGAGGAGAAGAAGCCGATGTCAGGGACATAATCATTGAAAGAAAAGACATCGTCTGGGAGATTGGATTGAGCATAAAGCATAATCACATGGCTGTAAAGCACAGCCGCATCGCCAAAACGTTAGACTTTGGCACAAAATGGTACGGCATTCCATGTTCAGAGCAATATTGGAATGATGTTAGACCTATCTTTAATTTATTAGAGATTGAAAAGGATAAAGGCACATATTTTAGAGACCTGCAATCAAAGGAAGAACAGGTTTATATCCCTCTTCTCAATGCTTTTGTCAAGGAAGTTGAGACCCAGGTCAAAGCGAATAAGGATGTCCCAAGAAGGCTGGTTGAATACCTTTTAAGCAAATACGACTTCTATAAGGTTATTAGCATTGACTCAAAGCGACTTACGACAATTCAATCGTTCAATATGCACGGAACTCTTAATCTTCCAAGCAAAGTGGAAAAACCAAAGATTAAAGTTCCAGTCATAGACCTTCCTACCACTCTCTTATATATTGGTTTAAAGCCAAAGAGCAAAACTACTGTTATTATGTGTTTTGACAATGGATGGCAGTTCTCTTTCCGCATTCACAATGCAAAAGACATCATTGAGACATCACTAAAGTTTGACATACAGATTGTTGGTATGCCAGCTGATGTCAACATAAAGTATAATTGCAAATGGTAATTACTCAATAACGGATGAGACTCATTAGCTTATTTTCTGGAGCCGGAGGTCTTGATAAAGGATTTCATAATGCAGGTTTTCACACCGTTGTTGCCAACGAGTTTGATCCTAAAATATGCCCTACATTCAAGGCAAACTTTCCCGATACTCACTTAATAGAAGGTGATATCCGCCATGTTGATGAAAAAGAGTTTCCAGAGCATGTAACCGGTATCATCGGAGGCCCGCCGTGTCAATCTTGGAGCGAGGCCGGCAGCCTTAAGGGTATTGAGGACGCACGTGGTCAGCTTTTCTATGAGTATATCAGAATATTGAAGGCTGCTCAACCATTATTTTTTGTTGCAGAAAACGTCTCTGGAATGTTGGCAAAACGCCATTCAGAGGCTGTTGATGGTTTTATGCGACTTTTTGATGAAGCTGGCTATGATGTCAATCTCAAAATGCTGAATGCCAACGATTTTAACGTTCCAGAGGATCGTGACCGTGTCTTTTATATCGGATTTCGTAAGGATTTGAATATTCACGACTTTGAGTATCCAACTCCATGTGAGCACAAACCGACACTTCGTGAGTGCATTTGGGACTTAAAAGATAATGCAATACCCGCTCTGGAAAAGAATAAAACTAATGGAGAGGCATGCGCGATACCTAATCATGAGTATTTCATAGGTGCATACTCTCCAATATTCATGTCACGTAACAGAGTGAGAAGCTGGGATGAACCTGGCTTTACAGTGCAAGCCAGTGGACGTCAATGCCAGCTTCATCCGCAAGCACCAAAAATGATTAAGGTTGAGAAGAATAAGCAGATTTTTGTTCCGGGACAAGAAACCTTATATAGAAGAATGTCCGTTCGGGAAGTCGCTCGTGTGCAGACTTTCCCCGACGATCATGTATTTCTATATACCGATGTAAATATGGGGTACAAGATGATTGGTAATGCAGTCCCTGTAAATCTTGCCTACCATGTAGCTATGAGCATCCGTGCGGCACTGGACAAGCATGGCATAGACTACCAGGACTGAAATGAACATTGTCTCACTTTTCGCTGGATGTGGAGGTCTTGACCTTGGATTTGAACGAGCAGGATTTAATATCGTATGGGCTAATGAATACGACAGGTCCATACATGAGACTTATAGGCTTAATCATCCAAACACTATACTGAACACATCAGATATACGTGAGATCTCAGGTACTGACATACCTGATTGTGACGGGATTATCGGAGGACCTCCATGCCAGGCATGGAGTGAAGGGGGTAAACATTTAGGGATAGAAGATCCTCGTGGTCAACTATTCCTTGAATATATACGAATTGTAAAGGAAAAACGACCGATTTTTTTTGTAATAGAGAATGTCCGTGGCATTCTTGAAGATAGACATAAGGCTTCTTTGAACTGGTTCATTACACTATTAACAGAGGCTGGATACAGAGTGAATTATGAACTTCTGAATGCTGCTGATTATATAATTCCTCAGGATAGGTTTCGCGTGTTCTTTATCGGTATAAGGAGCGACTTGAAAAACAGGTTTAAATTTCCTGATGCAGTAAGTGATATTCCTGTTACTCTTCGCCAGGCTATAGGTGACATTATTGAAGAGCCTCGATATTATAAGGACGAACCTATTCTTGAAGTAAACAAACAACGTGTAAATCACGATACCTATACTGGACCATACGATACCAAATATATGGCCAGAAATAGAGTCAGATCATGGGACGAAACCTCATTTACTATACAAGCCCAGGCGAGAAATGCGCCACAGCACCCTCAAGCACCTAAAATGGTCTCTGCTTCTGTAAATCAACGGATCTTTGCCAAGGGATATGAACACTTGTATAGGAGATTAAGCGTCCGAGAATGTGCACGGATTCAAACATTCCCTGACAATTTCATATTCAAGTATTCAGATGTCAAGGATGGCTATAAGATGGTCGGGAACGCTGTGCCTCCTCGTTTGGCGTGGTATCTGGCTACACAAATGAAAAAGGCTTTCTCGGATGAGATGAAAGATTGCGACATTAAGCCTGCAAAGACTAAAAATACCGGGCATATAGCTGTCAACACTATCGCTTCGCAATATCCTTACAATATCATTAAAAATTCGATGATAGAGGATGGCTCAGATCTTAATATCGAGAAAAATGTATTGATTAGCCTGGTTTCACGGGAGAATGAAGCTGCCTATATTGACAGGTCTGCTAAGATTTATTACACAGGGAGGAAATTTCCATCCACGGTCAATCTCAAAAGACTTTTTTATTTCATGCCATACATAAAAGGTAGAGGAATAAAAGATTTATACCTGATTAAAGTGGCAAGAATCGGGAGCAAACAAGAAATCCATCCAGAGTGTTCAGGTGATGATTTACGCCTCATATTTGAAGTTGAGTTTCTAACACAACTGTTTGAAAGCCACATGCCTGTTCACTTGAACATTTGGCACACCTTTACAGATACATCTCTCTCCGAATTGTTAAAGATGAATGAATCGGAGATAAATATTTAGCTGTAATATCTACGATACAATTGCCTTTGTACCTCTACATTGGCACTATGTAATTCCCAAATAGATCCCTAAAGTCAGTCATCAGACCTTTATGGTGACAGATTATTTGGGGATGAGCGAGAAAATCGGTAAATTTGCCACAATTTACAGTAACTATCTACAAATTTCTAAGGTACATTTCACATGGTCAACCAACTCAGGAGTCACACAAGCACCCACGGACGCCGCATGGCGGGAGCCCGCGCGCTCTGGCGTGCCAATGGCATGAAAGAGGAGCAGATAGGCAAACCGATCATAGCCATCGTCAATTCGTTCACACAATTCGTCCCCGGACACACCCATCTCCACGAGATTGGCCAGGAAGTCAAGAAAGAGATAGAGAAGCTCGGCTGCTATGCTGCCGAGTTCAACACCATCGCCATCGATGACGGCATCGCGATGGGTCATGACGGCATGCTTTATTCGCTGCCCTCGCGTGACCTGATAGCCGACTCGGTGGAGTACATGGTCAATGCCCACAAAGCTGACGCGATGGTGTGCATCAGCAACTGCGACAAGATCACCCCTGGAATGCTGATGGCAGCAATGCGCCTCAACATCCCCGCGATATTCGTGTCTGGCGGACCTATGGAGGCTGGCGATGTGGACGGCCGCAAGGTGGACCTCATAGACATAATGATAGAGAGCGCGGACGAGACCGTAGGCGAGAAAGCTGTGGAACGTCTCGAGAAGGACGGCTGCCCCACATGCGGCTCATGCTCGGGCATGTTCACTGCCAACTCCATGAACTCGCTCAACGAAGCTATCGGTCTGGCTCTGCCCGGCAACGGCACCATCGTAGCCACACACATCAACCGCAAGGAACTGTTCAAGAAAGCCGCCAAGCAGATAGTAGAAAATGCCTATGCATATTATGAGCGCGGCGACGAGAGCGTGCTCCCGCGAAACATCGCCACACGCCAGGCGATGCTCAACGCCATGACCCTCGACATAGCGATGGGCGGAAGCACCAACACCGTGCTGCATCTGCTCGCCGTTGCAAATGAAGCAGGCGCCGACTTCACCATGGCTGACATAGACATGCTCTCGCGCAAGACCCCTGTGCTGAGCAAGGTCGCCCCCAACTCACACTATCATATCGAGGATGTCAACCGTGCAGGCGGCATCCTGTCAATCATGAAGATACTTGCCGACAACGGACTTATCGACACGGCTGTCAACCGCGTGGACGGCATGACCCTCCAGCAGGCAATAGACCGCTATGCTATCGGCGGCAAGGACTATACCGATGAGGCTGACGAACTGTGGCGCAGTGCCCCCGGTCGCAAACACACCACCGAGATGGGCAGCCAGAGCGCATATTACAGCGAACTTGACACCGACCGCACCAATGGATGCATCCGCGACATGGAGCATGCCTATGTCAAGGACGGCGGCTTGGCAGTGCTCAAAGGCAACATCGCCCTTGACGGCTGCGTGGTCAAGACTGCGGGCGTGGACGAGAGCATATTCAAGTTCTCAGGTCCGGCGAAGGTATTCCACAGCCAGGACGAGGCTGTCGACGGTATCCTCCGTGACAAGGTCAAGAGCGGCGACGTGGTAGTCATCACCTATGAGGGACCCAAGGGAGGTCCCGGCATGCAGGAGATGCTCTACCCCACCAGCTATATCAAGAGCAAGCATCTCGGCAAGGAGTGCGCCCTGATTACCGACGGACGTTTCTCTGGAGGCACTTCCGGACTCTCTATCGGTCACATCTCTCCCGAGGCTGCCGCAGGAGGCAACATAGCCTTGGTGCGTGACGGCGACATCATCGACATCGACATCCCGGGTCGCAGCATCTCCGTGCGCATCTCCGATGACGAACTCGCCACACGCCGCGCCGAGGAGGAAGCCCACGGCAAGGACGCCTTCACTCCACGAGGACGCGACCGCCATGTGAGCCGCGCACTGCGCGCCTACGCATCGCAGGTGACATCTGCTGACAAGGGCGGTGTCAGAAGCATAGATTAAACAGTAAATCATCATACATTATAATATGAGCGAAAAAATAACAGGAGCGGAAGCACTGATACGCGCCCTCATCGATGAGGGTGTTGATACAGTGTTCGGTTATCCCGGCGGAAGCATAATGCCGGTTTACGACAAGCTCTTTGACTATACCGACCGGCTTCGCCACCTGTTGGCACGCCACGAACAGGGCGCAGTACACGCCGCCCAGGGTTATGCCCGCGCATCGCACCGCACTGGTGTAGTGATAGCGACCTCAGGTCCTGGAGCTACAAACCTCGTCACCGGTGTCAGCGATGCCATGATGGACTCGACTCCATTAGTGGTAATCACTGGACAGGTAGCCACAGGATTTCTCGGCAAAGATGCATTCCAGGAGACCGATGTGGTAGGTGTAATGCTCCCCATCACCAAATGGGCTGTACAGATACGCCGCCCTGAGGATGTCGCACCTGCGGTTGCCCGTGCTTTCTACATCGCTTCATCGGGACGTCCCGGACCAGTGCTTCTTGATTTCGCAAAGGACGCACAGACCTCACTGACCGAATATCACTTCGAGCCGTGCAAATTCATCCGCAGCTATGATCCCGACCCTGTAGTTGACGAGGCAAAGGTTGCAGAAGCAGCAAGACTCATAAATTCGGCTGAGCGTCCGATGATACTGTCGGGTCACGGCGTAATGCTCTCGCATGCCGAAAAAGAGCTTGTCGAACTCGCCGAGAAAGCCCACATACCTGTGGCATGCACCATGCTCGGACTCTCGACCATACCGAGTGCCCACCCCCTCTACAAAGGCATGCTCGGCATGCACGGCAACATAGGTCCCAACGTCAACACCAACCGTGCCGACCTGATAGTGGCTGTAGGCATGAGATTTGACGACCGCGTGACCGGCGATGTGGCTAAATATGCACCAAACGCCAAAATAGTACACATTGACATCGATGCATCGGAGTTTGACAAGACGGTGCGCACCCACACTCATATCCATGGCGACGCGAAAAAGGTGCTTCGCGCCCTGATTCCGCAGGTCAATCCCGCCATACGCCATGACTGGACCGCTTCTTTCGACCGACATAACGACGTGGAACGCGAGAAAGTCATCTTACGCGAGGTGCAACCCGAGAGTCCCGCGGGTCCGATGCTCATGGGAGAAGTCGTCAGCCAGGTATCGGAAGCGTTCGGCAACAAAGCCATCGCTGTGACCGATGTGGGTCAGAACCAGATGTTCGGTGTGCGCTACTCACGCTTCACCGAGACCGACAGCATCATAACCTCCGGAGGTCTCGGCACCATGGGCTTCGGTCTGCCAGCAGCCATCGGAGCCAAGATAGGTGCCCCCGACCGTCAGGTGGTGCTCTATGTCGGCGACGGCGGACTCCAGATGACCCTTCAGGAGTTGGGTATGATAATGGAGTATAATGTCGGCGTGAAAATCGTGCTTCTCAACAACAACTTCCTCGGCAACGTGCGCCAGTGGCAGTACCTCTTCTTCAACGGCCGCTACAGCGCGACTCCGATGCTCAATCCTGACTTCGTGGAAATCGCTGCCGCCTATGGTATCAAGGGAGAGGACGTGTCGGACCGCACCGAACTCGCCGGAGCCATCCGCCGCATGGCAGAGCATGACGGTGCATATCTGCTCAATGTCAACATCGATCCGACGGACATGGTGTTCCCCATGACCCCCGGCGGTGCTGGAGTGGACGAGATACTCCTCAACGAGAAAGACCATTACGTACCCGAAGTTTAAAGCCGACCATCATGGACAACCAATTATATACCATCACTGTTTTTACAGAAAACCAGGTAGGTCTGCTCAACCAGATTTCTATCATATTCACACGCCGCTGCCTCAACATCGAGAGCATGACTGTCAGCGCATGCTCCATCCACGGTGTGCACAAGTTTACCATCACCTGCCGCAGCAACCGCGCCATGATGGAGCACGTGGTCAAGCAAATCGAACGCCGCATTGACGTGCTGCGGGCATTCCTCCACACTGACGATGAACTTGTCTATCAGGAAGTGGCTCTATACAAAGTACCCACCGACCGTCTGCTCAAAGAGGGACACCTCGAGGGTATCATACGCCGCAACGGTGCCCGTGTGCTCGAGATTACCGACGAATACACCATATTCGAGAAGACCGGACACAAAGCGGAGACCGAACGTCTCTTTGAGGAGCTTAAGGAGTTTGGCATCCGCCAGTTTGTCCGCAGCGGACGTGTGGCAGTCACCAAAAACAAGACCGAGTTTGTCGACCTGTTCCTCAAAGAGCAGCAGCTACGCAAACTGCGGCTTGAAGCAAACGAATAACCTGATAAGATATGGCATCTCTTCCGACATTTCTCAAGACCGATTATTTCCTTACGGCAGCCGAGTGCAACGCCGAGAGCGAACTGGCTCTCAGCACCCTCGTGCGCCATATAATCGAAAGCGCTACCGAGCATGCCAACCGTCTCAACGTCGGGTATTCGCGTCTGGCGGAGACGGGCATCGCATGGGTGCTCAGCCGCCTGGCATTGGAAATGAAGCGCATGCCTCGGGTCAACGAACGATTCTCGCTCGAGACCCGCGTGACAGGCATAGACCGCCACTCGTCTGACCGACTGTTTGAAATCACCGATGCCGACGGCAAGCAGCTCGGCATGGCGCGCACTGTGTGGGTGGCACTTGACATCGTCAACCGCAAACTTGCCGATCTCTCGATGCTCAAGGAGCTTGCCGCCATCGCCGCCCCCTACTCTCCGGCATGCGCACCGCCCAAACGGTTGAGGATGCAGAAAGAGCCTGACCAGTCAAAGGAAATCAGCGTATGGTACAGCGACCTTGACATCAACCGTCATCTGACCACCACGCGGTATATCGACTTCATGACAAGCGCCTTCGACATGGAGTGGCATGACCGCAACCGCATCAGCCGCCTTGACGTGGTGTTTATGCGCGAGACACTGCCCGGCGGCTCAGTCACACTTTCCACCACCGCCCTGTCAGACCACGAAGTGCAGCTCGACATCAGCCAGAACGGCGAAGCACACGTGCTCGGTCAGTTTACTTACGAGCCACGTCAATGATTTCCACGACAAAGGCTGCTTGATGATAAAATATCAGACAAACCGCGCGAATATGCGATAAATTGCAACAAGTTTGTGCGTATGTCAAGATATTTGTTTAACTTTACACCCGTTTTAGGAAGCAAATAACATTTTATTCATAATCCAATAGACATTATGGCAAAATTGAATTTTGGCGGCGTTGAAGAAACCGTCATCACACGCGATGAATTCCCCTTGGAAAAAGCACGCGAAATCCTCAAGAACGAAACTATCGCAGTGCTCGGTTATGGCGTACAGGGTCCCGGCCAGAGCCTCAACCTCCGCGACAACGGATTTAACGTAATAGTAGGCCAGCGTGAAGGCAAGACCTATGACAAGGCTGTGGCTGACGGATGGGTTCCCGGCGAAACGCTCTTCAGCATCGAAGAAGCATGCGAGCGCGGCACCATCATCATGTGCCTCCTCTCTGATGCCGCCGTCATCTCAGTTTGGCCCACCATCAAGAAATACCTTACAGCCGGCAAGGCTCTCTATTTCTCTCACGGTTTCGCCATCGCTTGGCAGGACCGCACAGGCGTAGTTCCCCCCAAGGACGTCGACCTCATCCTCGTTGCCCCCAAGGGTTCAGGCACATCGCTCCGCACCATGTTCCTCGAAGGCCGCGGCCTCAACTCAAGCTACGCCGTAGAGCAGGACTACACCGGTCACGCACTCGAGCGCACCCTCGCCCTCGCTATCGGCATCGGTTCAGGCTACATCTTCGAGACCACATTCAAGCGCGAAGCCTACAGCGACCTCACAGGTGAACGCGGTTCGCTCATGGGCGCAATCCAGGGTCTCCTCCTCGCCCAGTACGAAGTGCTCCGCGAAAACGGACATACACCCTCTGAAGCATTCAACGAGACCGTAGAGGAACTCACCCAGTCACTCATGCCCCTCTTCGCAGCCAAAGGCATGGACTGGATGTACGCCAACTGCTCTACCACCGCACAGCGCGGCGCACTCGACTGGATGACACCCTTCCACGATGCCATCAAGCCCGTCGTAGAAAAACTCTACGCAAGCGTGGCATGCGGACAGGAAGCCCAGAACTCCATCGACTCCAACTCCAAGCCCGGCTATCGTGACGGCCTTGAAGCAGAGCTCAAAGCACTCCGCGAAAGCGAAATGTGGCAAGCAGGCGCAACCGTCCGCGGTCTCCGCCCCGAAAACAACTGATAACCCCAACCCCACCATACCCACGGAGGGCATCGCACCAGCGATGCCCTCCGTCCTTTTATACCCCTACCCCAAGCAATAGCACCCCTACCTCGTGTACGTTGTCGCGTACGTTGTCCGGCCCGGACACCCTACACTTTTCAGGTATGACACCAGTATGTTTTTTTAACCAAATATCTTAACCAATTATGAAAAAGCTATTGCTATTGTTCGCGGCGGTGTTCGCGCTGGCGGTGGGTGCGGCGGCTCAGTCGCACACGGTCAGCGGCACGGTCCTCTCTGATGAGGACGGCGAGCCGCTCGTGGGTGCTACGGTCACTCCTGTGGGTGGCGGTCAGCCTACGGCTACTGACATTGACGGGCATTTCACCGTGACGGTGCCTGCCGGTGTCAAGGATTTGAAGGTCACTTATATCGGCATGGATCCGCAGACTCTGGCTGCGTCCAACGGTATGGTGGTCAAGCTTGTCAACACTGCTACCCGTCTTGACGAAGTGATGGTGGTCGCCTACGGTACTGCCAAGAAGTCGGCGTTTACGGGTTCGGCTTCGGTGGTGGGTTCTGAGGAGCTGTCTAAGCGTGTGACTACCAATGTGGCTGATGCTCTCGTAGGCACGGTGCCCGGTCTGCAGCTGCGCGGCGGTTCGGGTCAGCCCGGCTCTGATGCGGGAAGCATCAATATCCGCGGTATTTCTTCGATGTATGCCAATACTGACCCGCTGGTGATTGTCGACGGCTCGCCTTATCCGGGCAATCTGTCAAATATCCCCTCTAACGACATCGAGTCAATCACAGTGCTCAAGGATGCTGCTTCGGCTGCGCTTTACGGTGCCCGCGGTGCTTCGGGTGTCATCATCGTTACCACCAAGAAAGGGTCTACGTCTGACGCCCGCGTGACTGTGGACATGAAGTGGGGCGCAAACACCCGTGCGGTACCTCGCTACGATGTAATCGACAGCCCGGGCGAATACTATGAATCGTATTACAACCTGGCTTACAACTACCAGCGTTATGCTCTGGGGCTGGGTCACGCCGATGCTTACCTCGCTGCCAACAAACAGACGCTCAATGATCTGGTCTACAACGTATATACAGTGCCCGAGGGGCAGATGCTTATCGGTCAGAACGGCCGTCTGAATCCCAACGCCGTTCTCGGCAACCGTGTGACACGCCGAGGCGAGGAGTTCTACCTCTATCCCGACGACTGGTATGACCTGTCGTACCGGACCGGTTTCCGTCAGGAATACAACGGTACAATCAACGGCTCGTTTGACAAGGGTAACTACTATGCCTCTCTCGGCTACTTGGATGAAGAAGGCGTGATACCCGAATCAGACTACGAGCGAATCACTGCACGCTTCAAGGCTGACTATCAGGCTAAGAAATGGCTGTCGCTCGGTGTAAACGTGGGTTATGTACACTCGCTGACGCACCAGAATCCTAATCTGTCAGACGAAGACATGACCAATCAGAATCTGGCGTACTATGCTGACCATATAGCTCCTATATATCCCGCTTTTGTGCGGAAAATAGGTGCCGACGGACAGCCTTATGTTGCCACCGATGCCGAGGGTCATGTGGCTTACGATTTCGGTACTCCGAATTCGGGCTATTTCTATAACCGTCCATTCCTTGCCAACGGAAACCCCATAGGCTCCAACCTTTACAACAAGGTAACAACTATCTTCAACCAGTTCAACGGAACATTCAATGCCGATTTCAATATCTTCCCATGGTTGAAAGCCAATGTGACCAGCAATATCAACTGGGGCGAATCGGAATTTTCTGACTACGAAAATCCCTGGTATGGCTCAAAAGCTTCGGTCAACGGTTATCTCGGCAAATCGACTACCACTCAGGTACGTACCAACAATGTCCAGACACTTACCTATCTTAAAGACTTCGGCAAGCACCATGTCAATGTATTGTTAGGTCACGAATACTACCGTTCACAGACACGCTATCTTGAAGCACTCGGCCAGGGTGGCTTCTCTCCTGACATTCCTGAGCTCAATGCTTTCGCTTACAATTATGACAACGGTTCATATAAGTCAACCTATAATGTAGAAGGCTGGTTTGGCAGAGCACAGTATGACTTTGATGAGAAATATTATGCCAATGTGTCTTACCGTCGTGACGGTTCTTCGCGTTTCGCTAAGAAACACCGCTGGGGCAACTTCTGGTCAGTGGGCGCAGCCTGGATTATCAACAAGGATTTCCTTGCAGACAAGGAATGGATCAACCTGCTGAAATTAAAGGCATCTGTAGGTTCTCAGGGTAATGACAATATCGGTGATTTCGGTTATACGGACACTTACCGTCTCGCTGCCCTTAACCAGAAGACCATGGGTGCATCATTCCGCTCATATGGTACAGAGGACATTACATGGGAAACCACAACTAACTGGAACGTCGGTCTTGAGTTCGGTTTCTTCAACAACCGCCTCAAAGGTACTCTTGACTACTATTACAAAAAGACGACCGACCTGCTTTTCTGGCTTAACATCCCACAGTCGATGGGTGCCGTAGGTTACTACGACAACATCGGTGACATACGCAATATGGGTGTGGAATTTGTGCTTAGCGGTGACATTATCCGCACACGCGATATTGATTGGAATCTTAGCTTCAACCTCTCACACAATTCATCCAAGATTCTCAAACTGCCTGAATCAAAGATGCGTGAAGGAGGATTCGAAACAGCAGGAAAGGGTGGAGACCTTATTCCATTCTGGTACACTGAGGGTGGCTCACTGTATGATGCTTATCTCCCGAGCTATGCAGGTGTCAATGAGAAAGGCGAAGCACTCTACTATACCGATTCATCACTGCCCGGAGGACAGAGCACACAGAAAGGCGTCGCAACAAAGAAAGACGGTGTTACAACCAATTATCAGGACGCCAGCGTCTATACCTCAGGCAGCACTCTGCCTAAAGTGTATGGCGGATTCAGCACATCATTCCGCTGGAAATACATAGACTGCTCGCTTTCATTTGACTACTCTATCGGCGGCAAGGTCTATGACTACCAGTATGCCATGTACATGACGCCTCCAGAAAATGCCAGCGGTGCAGGCAGCAACTTCCACAAAGACTGGGTCAAGTCATGGAGTCCCGAGAATCCTACAAGCGACATACCTCGCTGGCAGATGGGCGACCGTTACACCACAGCCAAGTCTGACCGCTTCCTGACGTCGGCAAGTTATCTCAACTTCCAGTCGTTCACTTTGGGCTACACTCTGCCTAAGTTCTGCAAAGAAATCAGCAACCTGCGTGTGTATGTTATGGGCGAAAACCTCTGTTTCTGGAGTGCTCGCAAGGGTCTTGATCCTCGCTTTGCATATTATGGTAATCAGGGTATGACAGCATATTCGCCTTCACGTAATATCTCTGGCGGCGTACAGGTAACATTCTAATCTCACATTACTTTTAATGCTAACAATCAACATGAAACGTCTGATATATAAAGCGGTAGCCATAACTCTTGTTGCGCTCCCTATGACCGGGTGTCTGGAGGATGTGGTGCCACAGAGCAATATCGTCTCCAAAGATCAGGTTGCTGATGCCCCTGGGTCTTATGACAACTTCGTGGGCGCAATAACCAACAATCTCTGCGGACAGAACCTGTATACCGGCTTCTTTGGTCAGTCTCTGACCTCCTACCCCTATGACTTCGGTTATCCCGGCATGATACTTATCACCGAATCTGCAGGTAACGATTTTGTGCCTACAGGAGCTAACAATCCTCTAATCTACTGGTATGAGAACTCGGTAGGCCTACAGGCAGGATATGCTATCTGTCAGGTGCCCTGGACATGCTTCTACATTCAAATCAAGAACTGTAACGAAGTGCTCTCGCTTGCGGGCGAAAATCCTGAGGGTGACAAAGTGACTGGAGCGGGCATAGCGCATGCCATGCGAGCAATGTATTATATGACTCTCGGTCAGATGTATTGCCAGAAACCGTATACCGTTGACCCACAGGCTTTGACTGTTCCTATCGTTACAGAGAAGACCGAAATGTCAAGTGCCGACAACAATCCTCGTGCCACGCAGGAGGTGCTTTTCAATACTCTTATTCTCCCTGACCTTGACGAGGCTGAGCGTCAGCTTGCAGGCTACAGTCGACCTGACAAGTACACTCCCGATGTGTCGGTGGTTTATGGTCTCAAGGCTCGTGCATACCTCTATATGGGGCAATGGGCACTTGCCGAGGAATTTGCCAAAAAGGCTATGGCTGGCTATGGCATGATGTCTCAGGCTGAGTATCTTGACCGTGAGACGGGCTTCAACACTCCCAACGGCTCATGGATATTTGCGGCACGCTTCAAGGCTGATGATCCCACCATTCTCGACAATGATGCCGACTCATCGTGGGGCTCACTCATGGTGACCGATATGGAACACACTGCTTCATCGTGTGGATATGCAGCCAACTATGGATGTCCGTCAACTATTGACTATCACCTGTTCCAGACAATTCCTGAATCAGATTTCCGAAAGCGTCTATGGGTGGACTTCCGTGACGGCGTGACGGCTGCCTCGCTGAATCCTTCGTCAGCTACATACGAGGCTGACTGTGAGGCTCTGCTCGGCAAATATACCGACTATCCCACATGGCTCCAGCAGCTTCCCAACAGCAATGATTACGGTATCGGCGGCGTGTCGATGAAGTTCCGTCCCAACGGTGGTCTCGCTGGCCGTCAGAACCAGTATGTCGGCTTCTTGGTGTCAGTGCCACTGATGCGTGTTGAGGAGATGAAGCTTATCGAGGCTGAAGCTGCCGGTATGCAGAACGAAGGTCGTGGCATAAGCCTGCTGACCCAGTTTGCTCTCACGCGTGATCCTGACTATGTATACGGTCGTCACAATGAGGCGTATGGCAACAATGCCAGCTCGGCTTTCCAGAACGAAGTTTGGTGGCAGCGTCGCGTGGAGCTGTGGGGAGAAGGCTTCTCGATGTTTGACGTGAAGCGTCTCCAGAAGGGCATCATCCGCTCTTATGCCGGCACTAACCATATCACTCCCTACCGCTGGAACATCCAGCAGACTCCCTCGTGGATGACATTTATGATCGGTGGCACAGACCCGACGTATAATATCGGTATCGTGCAAAATCCCACGCCCACATCTCCCACAGGCGACTCTCCCGAACATGTGTGGTAACGTGTGCTGCTATACAGTCTTTTATTAACAAAAGCTATCATTAAAATGAAAAAATATCTTTTATCCATCGCTGTAGCTCTGGGGGCGCTTGCCCTCAGCAGCTGTTCCGAGGACAAGTTTGAGGCTGGTCCAGTGTCGCAGGGCGCGTATTTCTCTGCTGACACGCCTTCGACCATCGAGTTCCTTGACACCGACAATCACATCAATGTGACCGTGTGCCGCACGGACGCTTCGGCAGCTGAAACCGTACCTGTGGCATTCAGTGACGAATCTGGCTTGTTTACCGCTCCTGCTCAGGTAAACTTTGCAGCCGGCGAAAAGACAGCCGATTATACTATCTCGTTTGATCCTGCTCAGATAGGTGATACTCCCTATCCTGTCACTCTTGCCATCGGTGGTCAGGGCTATACCTATGCTCCTACCACTCTGAATATCAACCTCTACATGAATATGTGGGTTGATGCCGGTCAGGGCGTTTTCCAGAACGACTTGCTGGCGGTATTCGGCATGGCTCCGGGTGCATACTATGTGCCTGTCAAGAAGTATGTGGGCAATGCCAAGCGTGTCCGCGTGATGAATCCTTTCCTCATCGGAGCAAGCAATGTGCCTGAAGACTTCCAATTCACAGCCATATCGCCTACCCACATCACCATCAACTATGATGATCCGGATGCCATCTACATGGAATACTCCGAGCTGGGCCAGCTTGACCTCAACCCCTATGTCGGCGAAGCTGTAATGTCGGTATTTGCATTCTACCAGATGCGTCAGGGTATCACTGTAGAGCAGGGCAAAGCAGCTGGACTGTTCACGGCTACGATGTCAGCCAACGGCATCATCTCCTTCCCCGCTGGCGAGTTGATCATACAGCTCGACGATGGCACAGGTAGCGGCTACTACAACACCGGTCAAAACGGTCAGACAAAGCTGAAACTTCCAGCCTCGCTGCTGTAAACTTGCAGAAACAAACTAATCTGACACAAAAGGAGCCATAACCCAGCGTGGGTAATGGCTCCTTTTTATGCCGGATGCTTCGTTATACGTATTACTGGAGGCAATGGATGGTGGCTTCGCGGTCGGAGTGGAGTTGGGCTATCAGGGAGTCGAGGGAGGCGAATTTTTGCTCGGGTCGCAGGCGGCAGATGAAATCGAGGGTGATTTCTTTGCCGTAGAGGTCGCCGGTGAAGTCTATCAGATGTGCTTCGACTGTGAGCGGAGGCTGCGTGGAGGCATCTACTGTGGGGCGATAGCCGATATTGACCATCGCCTTGTAATGTTCAGTAGAGTCAGGCGCGGAAATGCTGGCTCGGCATGCGTAGACACCTTCTGCCGGGATGGCACATGCAGGGTCTATATCCAGATTGGCTGTAGGGAAGCCAATGGTGCGCCCTAAGCGTTGACCGCCGACCACTTTGCCTGACAATGACAGCGGATGACCCAAGAGGCGCGATGCGGTGGCAACGTCGCCTGAGGCGATGAGGTGGCGTATGGCAGTGGAGCTGACCTCTCCGAATCCCGGATATTCATATCGCGGAGCTTGGAGCATATCTACGCCTATGCCATGCGCAACGTTTACGTAGTCTTCAAAATCACGGAGGCGGTCACTGCCGAAACTGTTATTGAATCCGAGCACTATCGCATCCACTCCATATCTGTCATGGAGCATGGCTATGAAGTCATGGGCTGTCATGCGTCTCAATGGCTCATCAAACGGAAGCACAATGACATCACGGACACCTGCATGAAGCAGCCGCTGCTGTCGCTGAGATAAATGGCTCAACGATTTAGGCACTCTCTCAGGTCGCACCAATGACAGAGGGTGCGATGAAAAAGTCACTACCGTCGGGACGAGTCCGCGGACTGTCCCCTCAGCCACGAGATAGTCCACTACTGCCCGATGCCCAAGATGCACACCGTCAAATGTGCCGATAGCGGCGATGCGGCGTGGAACTTCAGGTCTTGTCATAGCGGTTATAACTTCTTATAAGATTTATAAGACTTATAAGATTTATATCTCACTGGGTATCAGTGTAATAAACTCAGTGCCAGGGAGCACCTGTGCGGCATGGAAGCCGAGGGCGCGGGCTGCCTCGCAGTTTGCCGCAGAATCATCCATAAACAGGGTTTCAGCTGGGTTGATGCCTAACTTTTTCTCGGCGAAGCGGAATATACCGGCATCGGGCTTGCATACCTTTGCTTCGAAGCTGGTCACTGTGCCGTCGAAATAATACGCCATGTCGTGACCGTCCTTGCGGAACTCTCGCTGGATGAACGAGTTCCACATGATAGCGTTGGTGTTGCTGAGCATATAGATGTGGTAATGGCGGTGCAGACGGTCGATTTCACGAAGGCGTTCTACCGGGATGCCTATCAGAAACGCATTGAAAGCATCGTCAATCTGCTCGTCGGTCACAGGATGGTCAAGGAGTGTGCGCACATCGTCACGGAATTGCGCCGGAGTAATCAGACCAGCCTCTATATTGTGGAAAAAACCGCTCTGCTCGTAGTCGCCGAGATACTTGCCTGGATCGTGGACACCGAGCTGTTCGAAAGCCTTGATGCAATTGTCACGTTTGATGTCAAGTATGACTCCTCCGAGGTCAAAAAGCAGATTGCGTATCATAGATATATTAAGTAGTGTTTATGCCGGCAAAGGTACGAATATTCTTTGTATATTTGCCTATTAGATAAAACACATACATATCATGAACACATTCACTCAACGAATCAATGACCTCCGTCAGTCGATGAAGTCACAGAGCATCGATGCGATGATCATACCGCGCACCGACGCACATCTCAGCGAATATATATCAGACCACTGGCATGTGGTGCGCTTTCTGAGCGGTTTCACAGGTTCTGCCGCCACCATGGTGGTGACCCTTGACAAGGCTCTGCTGTGGACCGACTCGCGCTACTTCCTGCAAGCAGCCCAGCAGCTTGCAGACACAGGCATCGAATTGATGAAAGAGGGACTGCCCGACACGCCCGACATATCATCGTGGCTCTGCCAGAATCTCCATAAGGGCAACACCGTAGGTATCGACGGCATGACCATGTCGATAGACGGATGCGCCGCCCTCGCCGAGTCCTTGGCTGCCAAAGGCATCAATATCCGCGTGGATTTCAGCCCCATCGACACCATATGGACCGACCGTCCAAGTCTCCCAGCCGACAAGATTTTCGTCCACGACATCAAATATGCAGGCGAGGACGCGAAATCAAAGATAAGCCGTGTGCTTGCCAATGTGGCTCAGAGCGGGGCTTCAACAGCCTTCCTGTCAGCCCTTGACGAGATAGCATGGACGCTCAACATACGTTCCAATGACGTGCCCGACAACCCTGTGGCAACATCATTTCTGTATCTTTCGCCCAAAGGCTCGACCATCTTTGTCGATCCCGTGAAGATGACACCCGAAGTGGAGGCTTATCTTAAAGCCGCAGATGTGCAGGTGATGCCCTACACGGCTGTCAAGAGTTTCTTCGGCACGCTTGCTGATGACGAAAAGATGCTGATGTCAGCCACACAGAATGCCGTGGAGCTGGCACATATCGCCGGTGACCGCGTTGTCAGAGGCAAATCTCCCGTGGCTATGCTCAAAGCGGTCAAAAATGACATCCAGCTCGCCGGCACTCGCGAGGCGATGAAGCGTGACGGAGCGGCTCTGGTCTACAGCTTCATGGAGATAGAAAACCGCCTCGCCTCAGGGGCAAAGCTGACCGAAATGGACGTAGCCGAGATACTGACGCGCCACCGCTCGGAGCAGCCACTGTATTTCGAGGACAGCTTCGCCACCATAGCCGGCTTCGGTGCTCACGGAGCTATAGTGCACTACACTTCCGACGAGCAGAGCAATGCCGAGATCAAGGGCGACAATCTCTTGCTCATTGACTCTGGTGCCAACTACATCGACGGTACCACAGACATCACGCGCACCATAGCCATAGGCACTCCCACCGCCGAGATGAAGCATGATTTCACCCGCGTGATGCAGGGACACATCGCCATCTCTACAGCCGTGTTCCCTGCCGGCACCCGTGGACACCAGCTTGACGCGATGGCGCGCATGCCGCTCTGGAAGGAAGGCAAAAGCTATCTCCATGGCACTGGCCACGGCGTAGGGCACTTTCTCAATGTACATGAAGGTCCCCAGAGCATCCGCCTCAACGACACCATGGCACCGATGCTTCCAGGCATGATCACCAGCAACGAACCTGGCATATATCTGAGTGACCGTTACGGTATCCGCTGCGAAAATCTGGTGCTGACAGTGCCGAAGATGACCACGGAGTTCGGTGACTTCTACGCCTTTGAGGAGCTGACACTCTTCCCCTTCGACCTGCGCCTATTTGACACCTCCATCATGTCAGATGAAGAAATCGCATGGGTCAACGACTACCACGCCACCGTACGCGAGCGTCTCACCCCGATGCTCGATGCCGAGGGCGCGGCATGGTTAGAGGAGAAAACGCGTCCCTTAGATAGATGACACCTAATGCTAACACGCCAATCCATCATCACATGAAAATCAAACTATTATCATCAATATTATTGACAACGACACTGATGTCTACAGCTACTAATCCGCTTTTCAGCGAGTTTACCGATACCCCCTACGGCACCATCCCGTTCTCACGGATCACCCCCAAGGACATGGAGGAAGCCATGGAGCGGGGCATGAAGCTCGGTCTTGACGAAGTCAACGCTATCGCCGAGAGCAAGGACGCTCCCACGTTCCAGAACACCATCGTGGCTCTCGAGCACTCAGGCGAAGACCTCAACCGCGTGCTCAACGTGTTCTATCCTCTGCTCGAAGCCGCCAACTCCGATGAGATGAACGACATAGCCATGCGCATGACTCCGCGTCTGAGCGAATACAGCACCTCCATCACCCTCAACGAGAAACTGTGGGAGCGAGTCCGCACCGTCTATGACAGCCGCGCTACCCTCCATCTCAACACCGAGGACTCGATGTTGCTCAAAAACGCCTATGAGTCGTTTTCACGTAACGGTGCACTCCTCCATGGCGAAGACCGCGAGAAATACAAGAAGCTTGATGCCGAACTGAGCGAACTGACCACCAAATTCGGTCAGAATGTGCTTAAAGAACTGAATACTTACGAAATATGGCTCACAGCTGACGACCTCGCCGGGCTGCCTGAGTCATCGGTGGAGGCAGCTGCATTTGCCGCCAAGGAGAAGGGACGCGACGGCGAATATCTGTTCACCCTCGCCCAGCCCACCTACATGGCGTTTATGAAGTATTCATCGCGCCGCGATCTGCGCGAAAAGATGTGGCGTCTCTATAACGGGCGCAATATCAAAGGCGAATATGACAACACTGCCATCATGCGCCGCATCGCCGAGGTGCGCCGCCAGATAGCGGTGCTTCTCGGACATAAGAACTATGCCGAATATTCCCTTGAGAACACCATGGCGAAGACTCCTGAAGCTGTGTATGACCTGCTCAACAAGCTCGTCGAGGCATACCGCCCGGCTCAGCAGAAGGAATTTGCCGAACTGACTGACTATGCCACCAAACTCGAAGGTCAGCCCATGGAAATCATGCCGTGGGACTACAGTTACTATGCCAACAAGCTCAAGGAAGCCAAATACGACTTCGACGAGGAGTCGCTGCGTCCTTACTTTGAACTGTCATCGGTCATCGACGGCGTGTTTGGTCTCGCCGGCAAGCTCTACGGTCTCAAATTCAAGGAGAATCCTGCGATAGAAGTGTATCATCCCGATGTCAAGGCTTATGAGGTCACCGATGCTGACGGTAAATTCATGGGCATCTTCTATGCCGACTTCTTCCCTCGCGAAAGCAAGCGTCCGGGCGCGTGGATGACGGAGTTCCGCTCGGAGCAGATCAAGGATGACGGCACCGAAGTGCATCCTCTCATCACCATTGTCACCAACTTCACCAAGCCCACTGACAGCAAGCCCTCGCTGCTGACACCCTATGAGGTAGAGACTTTCCTCCATGAGTTCGGTCATTCGCTCCACGGGCTGTTGGCTGCCACCAAGTACCCGTCTATGTCAGGCACATCGGTCTACCGCGACTTCGTGGAACTTCCCTCGCAGTTCAACGAGAACTTCCTGACCAAAAAGGAGTTTCTTGACAGTTTCGCCCGCCACTACGTCACCAAGCAGCCCATCCCTTCCGACACCATTGCCAAGATGGTGGCATCGGAGCAGTTCGGAGCCGCTTACGCATGCCTGCGTCAGCTCAATTTCGGGCTTATAGACATGGCTTGGCACACCGCGTTGGCTCCCGTAGAAGATTTCACCGCACTGGAACTGAAAGCCGGCGCACCGGTGCAGATGTTCCCTGCTATTGAAAACTCTCTCGTGTCGCCCCAGTTCAGCCACATCTTCGCCGGAGGCTACGCAGCCGGATATTATAGCTACAAGTGGAGCGAAGTGCTTGATGCTGACGCATTTGCCAAATTTGAGGAAGATGGCATCTTCAATCCCGAGACCGCGGCGTCATTCCGCCACAACATCCTCGAGCGCGGAGGCACCGAGGATCCCGCCGTGCTCTACCGCCGCTTCCGCGGGCAGGATCCCACCGTTGATGCTCTCCTGCGCCGCGACGGCATCCTCCCTGCCAAGCAATAGCCGATAGGCATACAAATAAATCCGATAAGTCGTATAAGTCATATAAGATTTATACGACTTATTCGTTTTATAAGACTTATCCGCCTCCACCGCACAAGCAAAATGTAACTTTTTTAAAGAAAAAACAAGCAAAAGTATTGCATATCGCTGTAAAATGTTTTAACTTTGCACCGAAACATTACGGATGGCATAAGATTTTCCACGGAAAGCGTGCTCTCGCAAGTAAAAAAGATAGTTTTAAATACCTCTTTATATAATTTCCAATAGTATATGAAAGCAACGGAAGTAATGGACGACCTGCGTCGTCGTTTTCCCAACGAACCCGAGTACCTCCAGGCAGTGGAGGAAGTAATCTCCACCATCGAGGATACCTACAACGAGCATCCCGAATTTGACGCTTACAACCTCATCGAGCGTCTCTGCATACCTGACCGCATCTTCTCATTCCGCGTAAGCTGGATCGACGACAACGGCAAGGTACAGAACAACATGGGCTACCGTATCCAGCACAACAATGCCATCGGTCCGTATAAGGGCGGTATCCGCTTCCACTCAAGCGTCAACCAGTCAATCCTGAAGTTCCTCGCTTTCGAGCAGACTTTCAAAAACTCACTCACCACACTCGCCATGGGCGGTGCCAAGGGTGGTTCTGACTTCTCACCCCGTGGCAAGAGCGACAAGGAAGTGATGCGCTTCTGCCAGGCATTCATCGCCGAGCTCTGGCGTCACATCGGTCCTGACACCGATGTCCCCGCAGGTGACATAGGTGTAGGTGGTCGTGAAGTAGGCTACATGTATGGCATGTACAAGAAGATGGCTCGCGAATTTACAGGCACATTCACCGGCAAGGGTCTCGAATTCGGCGGCTCACTCATCCGTCCCGAAGCTACAGGATACGGCAATGTTTACTTCCTGCTCAACATGCTCGCCACCAAGGGCATCGACATCAAGGATAAGGTTGTAGCCATCTCTGGCTCAGGTAACGTGGCTCAGTACACTGCAGAGAAGCTTCTTCAGCTCGGTGCCAAGGTTGTGTCAATGAGCGACTCTGACGGCACAATCTACGTGCCCGAAGGCATCAGCCAGGAGCAACTCAACTACATCTTCAAGCTCAAGAACGAATATCGTGGCCGCATCCGCGAATTTGCCGAGGAATACGGCTGCCAGTACTTCGAAGGCGAACGTCCCTGGAAGCACTGCAAGTGTGACATCGCCATGCCTTCTGCAACTCAGAACGAAATCGACGGCGACGATGCTCGCGCCCTCCTCGCCAACGGTGTCATCGCTGTCAGCGAAGGTGCCAACATGCCCTCAACCCCCGAGGCTATCAAGGAATTCCTCACAGCCCGCATCCTCTACGCTCCCGGCAAGGCTGCTAACGCAGGTGGTGTGTCTGTATCAGGTCTTGAGATGGCTCAGAACTCTCAGAAGCTCTCTTGGAGCGCAGCTGAGGTTGACGAGAAGCTCAAGGGCATCATGAAGGAAATCCACCACCAGTGCGAACTCTTCGGCAAGGAGAAGGACGGCTACATCAACTACGTGAAGGGTGCCAACGTGGCAGGCTTCATGAAGGTAGCCCGCGCAATGATGGCTCAGGGCGTGCTCTAATCAAGGCAATCAGAGCAATTTCCAAATATATATCCCATCCAACAATTCCCCAGAGGGGTGCCACGCGCGAAGCGTCGCACCCCTCTATCTATTTTTGCCTCATCGGCCATCAAGCCAATGGCTGTACTACCATTGCCGCAGAAAAAGGATACCTCATATGACTTGTGTAGGGACATGCCGTGGCATGTCCGCCCATCAAGCGTTGCATTTGCGAGTGCTGCTAAAAGCGGACATGCCACGGCATGTCTCTACAAGAGTTATACAGCGTTTTAGCAAAACCGTCAGGGACAATCTCATCTCGTCAGCTACACGCAGCTACACTACAATCTGTCTCATTGCCGTCTTCCATATCATAATACCCAGTCCTCCCTGTGCCATATGTTTGCCCACTCTCTTTTGAATTGCAGCTTGAAAACGTCATTTGCTGACAAGTTTAAATTATTTTAGCTTTTATGCAGTGAGAAAATGACATTTTTGCCAAAATATATGTGAACTTATTTTGAAAATATGAAAATGAATATTACTTTTGCAGTAGCCTTAAGGGGAAAACTTACGTGATGACACAAATGATTTACTTTAATCTCTATTTATTACGGATTTTGACTCCTTACAGTCTGCTGAACTGTTTCCCATCCATGGGAAAACGATGACGCGGTTTGTAGGCTTCTTATTGTCGCATATTCTTGATAAAGGATTTTTGACTATAGAATCTCTGATTATAACAACGATATATACTTGAATTTTGGTTATGAGGGAGGTGCGCATCTGTGAAGATGTGCACTTTCACTTTTTATGTCCACAGGAAAGCGATATCATTATTCTGTATAAAACAGTATGAGCGGCGTTTCACAACGTCGCTCATACTGTTGCCGATTACATTCGGCTAAGAGTTTAAAAACACATCTTTCTTACCAATTCTTATTTCTTGCATTAACCTAAAAACATCGTCTCTAAAACGAGAGGTCAGTGTCTTTGTTTCTGACATTGCAAAGTTACACATCCATCAACGCCTACACAAGCAAATACAAACAAAATATAGATTAAATCAAGATATATATTTAATTAAATATCTGATTATAAGCATAATCACTTTAAGATGCTGACATATAAATATAGATTGATATATGATAAAATGTAGCCATGTAATTACTTTAATCGACTCTGATACCATTGAATCGGAGATATTATCAAGCAGTCAGATACGTCGGAGACGTATCCGCCGTGGTTAACCCCATGTACGTTCGCTGTCGCTCCGTGCATGGGGTTAACTATAGCTGCCACGTCTCCGACGTGGCTACTCGATGATGAACTCTAAACAGTCGGTAGAGATACGAACTCCTTGTCTAAAGCATCGAAACGAGCTAAGGAGGCTTCGCCGAAGCGTGCCATCTGCGCCCTGACTTTTTCTATCGGCTTAGGGTGTGCATCGGCGATAGTGGATTTGCTGAAGAACTTGTCGGCGTAACATATCAGGCGTTCGAGCACTGTTTCGGGCAGGTAGTCATCTGCCGGCAACGGCAAACCGCTATCCACAATCTCTTGCGCTGTAAGCCCGGAGCCGGTATGGCGCTCTGCCACTCGTGCCATCTCCTCGTCTGCTCCGCACTCTCGGAGTATCTGTGCTCCTATGATGCCGTGGCGTATGTATGGTTCAGTGCCGTGGCATTCGATGGATGGGGCATCACATGCATATATACCTATGTCGTGTAGCATCGCTGCTGCTTTCACTTGCTCTGGATCCAAGCCTAAGGCTTTTGACTCATTTATGGCGAGGGCCATGGCGGCTACCTGCCCGCAATGGCGCAAATAAATATCCCGCAAGGCTGTCCCTGCGGGATAATATAGGTCGATTATTTTCTGGTAATCAGTCATTGTCGCGTTCGGACATGCCACGGCATGTCCCTACAAGTGTGGGATGTTGACTTTCACTCTATGATAGTGTTCCAGCCGTAGATGTCCTCTTCCTCGCCGAGCTGTATGCCACGGAGCTTATTGTAGAGGGCGGTGACCACAGGACCTGGCTTGCCGTCTTTGGCAATGATATATTTGATGTCCTTGTCAAGGTCGTCTATTTCGGCGACAGGCGATGCCACGGCTGCTGTGCCGCAGGCAGCTGCCTCGTCCACCTCGGCAAGTTCCTCGACAGGGATGTGACGCTCCTCCACGGTCAGCCCCATATCTTTAGCCAATTGGCGCAGGCTGAGGTTGGTGACAGAGGGGAGTATCGACTCCGAAGCCGGTGTTATGTACTTGTCGCCCTTGATGGCAAAAAAGTTGGCAGGACCGCACTCGTCAAGGTATTTCTTTTCCTTGGGATCAAGATAGAGCACAGCCGAATAGCCCAATTCGTGAGCTTTTTCACCTGCCACGAGGCTGGCAGCGTAGTTGCCGCCGCACTTGTAGCGACCAGTGCCCTTGGGTGCCACACGGTCAAACTCGCGCATGATGCAGATATTGGTGGGCTTGAAGCCACCCTTGAAGTAGGGTCCTACAGGTGTGACGAGTATCATGAACAGATATTCCTGTGAGGGCTGTACACCCACACGTGCCGACAATCCGATTTCAAGGGGACGGATGTAGAGCGACGCTCCGCTGCCATAAGGAGGGATGAAACGCTCATTGAGTTTCACGACCTTCTTGACCATCTCCTTGAAGAGTTCTTCGGGGACAGGCTCCATGAGCAGACCGCGAGCCGAGCTGGCTATGCGTCGGGCGTTCTCCTCCATGCGAAACACTCTCACCCGTCCGTCCTTGCCTCTGAAGGCTTTCATGCCTTCAAATATCTCCTGCCCGTAGTGGAGGGCAGTGGCGGCAATGTGGATATTGAGATTTTCGGAATCCGACACCTCTATGTCGCCCCATTTGCCGTCTTTATAATAGCAACGCACGTTGTAGTCTGTCTTGATGTAGCCGAATGGGAGATTCGCCCAGTCTATCTGCTGCTCCATGATGCTTTCAGTTATGAATTATATCGTTATGATTGATTTCGGATTGTCGGTGCTTTTGCACACTTTTGTTAGTATTATGCAAATATAGCATTTAATCTCCGACAGTCCAAAAAAATAATTCAATGCCACACACAGCAAAGAGATGCCACCTATGTGATATCGTGATTAAGAGAGGGTGTTGCCGAACTGGAGATTCCTCAACCTGTAGCGCATACCACAATAGTTTACTTAAGCAGAGATGCTACCCTATCGACCCCAGCGGGGTCGCATATATTAGGCATGTGTCATACAAGCTTGTAGGCTTGTATGACACATGTTGTTGTCACGCCTCCTATTTCCGCCGCTGTAGGTGGCACACAGCTCCTGCGTGGGTTATGTGAGGAAGTCCATTTAACGCTTTACATTCTTGTAGGGACGCGGCGTGCCGCGTCATCGT
>ENA-ORNQ01000056-ORNQ01000056.1-human-gut-metagenome-genome-assembly--contig:-NODE-56-length-117788-cov-14.910535_pt1 | contig 117788 bp, 115 predicted proteins | sample MGYA00242116_ERZ509024 | MGnify/ENA primary metagenome ERZ509024 (study PRJEB26280, sample SAMEA2338697) | human gut metagenome | biome: human gut; feature: human-associated habitat; material...
CGTCATGGGCTGGATATTCAAATATGTATTCATGGCGTTCACGGGCGACCTCTTGGCTATGGGTCAGGACATGGACACCATCGCCGGTACCTTCGGCTCGACCGCCTCGGCGTGGGGCGCAAATGCTTGGATAGTCGTTGCCGTAGTCGTGAGCCTTGTTATCATGTCTTTCGGTATCGCAGGCGGCATCGAAAAGGCTAACAAGGTCATGATGCCCGTGCTGTTTTTCCTGTTTGTCGCTCTGGGCGTGTACATTTTCACTATCCCGAGCTCGGCAGACGGATATAAGTACATTTTTACGCTCAACCCCAAGGGACTTCTTAACCCGCAGCTTTGGCTGTTTGCCTTTGGTCAGGCGTTTTTCTCTCTGTCGGTTGCCGGTAACGGCAGCGTCATCTACGGCTCGTACCTCAGCAAGGACGAGTGCATCCCCAGCTCTGCGAGAAATGTTGCGTTTTTTGACACCCTTGCTGCACTGCTTGCGGCGTTCGTCATCATCCCTGCCATGGCCACCGGCGGCGCTCAGCTTGATGCGGGCGGCCCGGGGCTCATGTTCATCTACCTTGTCAATGTCATAAACGGCATGGCAGGCGGCAGAATAGTCGGTATAGTGTTCTTCCTGTGCGTGACCTTTGCAGGCGTGTCGTCTATAATAACCTCTACGAAGCGCCCGTTGCGTTCCTGCAGGAGAAGTTTAAGCTCAGACGCATACCCGCAACAGCCATAATCCATGTCATCGGTCTTGCCGTTGCACTGTGCATACAGGCGATAGTCTCGCAGTGGATGGATGTCGTGTCCATTTACATCTGCCCCCTCGGCGCACTGCTTGCAGCCGTCATGTTCTTCTGGGTGGCGGGCAAAAAGACAGTTCTCGAGAGCGTCAACCTCGGCGCACGCAAACCCATCGGCAAGTGGTTCTACCCCCTGAGCAAATATGTCTACTGTGCCTGCGCACTTCTGGCGCTCGTCGCCGGAGCGATAGTCGGCGGCATAGGCTGATAGGAAATTCAAAACGGTCGGGGTTTTCCGACCGTTTTTTGCACAAAAAAATTGAAGAATTGGCGAGCATATGATATTATTCTCATTAGAAGTGTGGTGCAGGTTTTGAACAGTGAGAAATATATAAGGCCGCATACGCTGCTTTACAGAGCGGCTCAGCTCGTTGCGGCGGGCTTTGCGGCAACGGTTTTTAAAAGAAAATATATACGAAACGAGATAAGGAACGCCCAAGGCCCCTATGTCGTCATCGCCAATCATCAGGCGGCGTATGACTTTGCCGGACTCATCGGCGCAACGAAAAGACCGCTGACTTTTGTTATCAGCAATTCCTTTTATAATTCGCTGCCCATCACCGGCATCCTGCGCAAGCTTGGAGTGATCCCGAAGCAGCAGTTCCAGACTACGGTGAGCGATATGCGGCGCATTAAGGCCGTCATCGAAAACGGCGAGTCGCTGGTCATTTATCCGGCGGGGCTCATGTGCGAGGACGGCATCTCGACGCCTATCCCGCAGGCGACCTATAAGTTTCTTAAGTGGCTGGATGCCGATGTGTATGTTGCCCGTGCAAGCGGGACATATTTCACCATGCCCAAGTGGACAAAGGGCTTCAGACCCGGCAGAACTTATATGGATATATATAAGCTGTTTGACAGAAATGAGCTTAAAAAGCTCAGTGTGGGCGAAATTAAAGAGCGCACCGACGGGGCGATACTTTTCGATGCCTACCGTGAGCAGGAGGGGCTTCTTTCAAAATACAGCAACAACGATAACATCGAGGGGCTTGAAAAGGTGCTGTACGCCTGCCCGAATTGCGGGAAGGAGTTCACCGTCAAGGTGAGAGACGGCAATATAATCTATTGCACCGACTGCGGCTTTGCCGAGCGCAGCGACGAGTACGGCTTTCTGCATAAAATCGGCCAGGGCGAGGAGCTTCGCTATGTTTCCGATTGGAGCAGGCTCATTTACGAAAGACACAGGGATATGCTAAAAGAGCATCCGGAGTATACCATGAGCGCCAAAACGAGAATATACATGCTCGACTACGATAAGCATAAATTCACATGGGTCGGGCTGGGCAAGCTCACGCTCGGCAAAACGGCGTTCAGAATCAAGGGCGTTATAAACGGCAGCAGCGTCGATATGACGATACCCTCGACAAAGCTCCCGACGCTTCCGTTCAAGCCCGGCAAGTACCTTGAGGTGCAAAACGGCGCCGACATTTACCGATGCGAGCTTGACGACGGCAAGCTGGTTATGAAATTTATAAACACCGTAAAGGCGTTTTTTGAGCTTAATAACTGAATTGATAGGTGACTTGAGCCGAGGTATATGGTATGATGAATGTTACAGAGGTCGCAGCGGCGCTCATATGGGAAAACGGCAGGTTCATGATCTGCCGCAGGCCGGCGCATAAGGCAAGAGGTCTGCTGTGGGAATTTGTCGGCGGCAAGGTCGAAAAAGGCGAGACCGGGCAGCAGGCGCTCGTGAGAGAATGCATGGAGGAGCTGGCAGTCAAGGTGACCGTGGGCGATGTGTTCACGGAGCTTGTGCACGAGTATCCGGATATCACCGTTCACCTTACGCTTTTTAACGCCACGATCGCCGAGGGCAAGCCGCAGATGCTTGAGCATTGCGACATCAAATGGATAACTCCTGCGGAGATAGGCGATTACGATTTTTGCCCCGCAGATGAGGAAATATTAAAGAAAATAATAAATGATCATAAGGAGAATGATTAAATGGATCTTAACAATGTCAACTGGAACGTCGCACGCAAGGGTGTGCTCGCCGTTTGGGCAGGCGCATTTGCCCACGCCGTTGTGAAGAAAAACCCCATAATGCCCGCAATTTTGCTGAGCATGCATCTTGCCGAGTACCTCATCGTTGCGAGAAAAGCCGGTAAGGCCGTCTGGTACGACGATCTTCGCTGCTTCCTCAACACCGCACTCTACGGTTTCACCTTCTGGCTCCCCATGAAGCTTGAAATTGAGTAAGAGTAGAATCATCCCCCTCGTAACTGAGGGGGATTTATCATAACACGGAGGTGCTTCAGTGGAAAAGACAGACAAGTGGGACAGAGTTGCTGCCGATTATCAAAAGGTCTGCGCCCAAGGCGGCAACGATTATAACGATAAGCTCATTGCGTTTTTGCTCAATGAGGGCATGCTGTACCCGGGGTGCAGAGTGCTCGACCTCGGCTGCGGCGTGGGCAAATACGGCAGAGTGTTTGCAAGCCTCGGCTGCGATGTGACGCTGGCCGATATCTCGCCGAAAATGTTAGAGTATGCGGAAAAGAACATGGCGGAGTTTACTACGCCGTGGCGCACGCTGCTGTGCGATTTTGACGAGATAAGCGCCGAGGAGGCGATGCCGAACGGCCGGTACGAGCTTTCGATATCGACCATGAGTCCTGCCGTACACAATGTCGAAACTGTGAAAAAGTTTGCCGCCATAACCGACGGCCGGTGCTTTATCGCAGCCTTTTCGCAGTGGAGCGAGCCGGACAGGGACGAGCTGTTTGAGCACATGGGCGTTGAGCGCCGGACCTTCAACGGCAACGCAAGACAGGAGTGCGGCAAGCTTATCCAAAGCGTGTCGGCGGCGGGCTTTACGCCGCAGGTGAAGTATGTCGATTACTGCTGGAGCGATGAGCGCAGTATAGACGACACCGTGCGGTATATGTCAGAGCGCTACTTTGAGCCGCAAGAGCAGACGGCCGGGCTTTGCGAGAGCCTGCGCAGTGCCGTGACGGAGCTTGCGCAAAACGGCGTTTTCACCGACCGTGTGAACACCAGGGTCGCTTGGATCTTTTGGAGCACAAAATAATAGACACGGGCGGCAGACTATGCTAAAATGTTAACATATTTTAAAGAGAGGGTGATACTGTGTCGATACTTCAAAGGCTCAACAGCCCGACAATGTATCTGATATGCGGCGGGATAATTTTGTTCGTCGCAATAGTGTGCGTGTTTTTCATGGTGAGGGCTTACAGAGCGGGACTTGCCATCGGAATGGACAAAACGAAAATGAAGCGGACGATAACCGCAAGCGCAACATTTGCGGTGTTGCCCAGCGTGGGTATTCTTCTGGGCGTTATCGCCCTGTCCGGCAGCTTGGGAACTCCGCTGCCGTGGCTGCGACTGTCGGTCATCGGTGCGCTGCATTATGAGACGCAGGTCGCCGTCGGCGCTGCCGAGGCTATCGGCCTGTCGGGGCTGAATGCCTCCGAGATGACGGCGCAGGCGTTCACAACAATTGCACTCGTCATGAGCTTCTGCATCATGTGGGGCATGGTGTTCTCCGTGTTTTTCAACAAACGCTATCTTAAAAAGCTCAAGACCCCGAAAAACGCAAACACCGGCGCACCCGGCTTCGGCGACAGCGCCATGACAGCTATGTTCATCGGCCTTGTCAGCGCATACATCGGAAGCTACATAGGCTCATTCGTCTCCGGCGGAGCGGGCGGAATGTTCAGCTTCACGGGCTCCTGGCTGCCGCTTGCCGTGGCAGTCATAGCGGGCGCCGTTATGGCGGTGTTTATCTGGCTTGCTGAGAAGAAAAAGGCCGCTTGGGTGGAGAGCTTCTCCATCGCAGGCAGCATGATAATCGCAATGGCGGGCCCGCCGTTGTGATAAACGGACTTGTTAAGTAAGGAGGTGCGGGAAAATGTCCGAAACGGAAAAGAACGAGCTGTTTGAAAAGTACAATGACCGCACACATGTTTACGGCAGGATAGCCTGCATCGTGACGCTTATCCTGCTCATCGGCGCACCGTTTGTGATGGGTCTGTACCTCGGCGCAATGCCCAACATGCCCGCCTTCGGCAAGGCGTTCCTCGCCGTGGGCATCGTGTGGTTTGTAAGCTGCATTGCCGAATATCTTGTCTACACGCCGATGCTCGGTGCCGGCGGCAGCTATCTTGCATTCATGACCGGCAATCTTATCAATATGAAAATACCCTGCGCCGTAAACGCCCGCGATATTGTCGGCGCAAAGACCGGCACGCCCGAAAACGAGATAATCTCGACCCTGTCCATTGCAACGGCTTCCCTCGTGACGGTCGTAGTGCTTGCACTCGGAGTTGCGCTGCTCATACCCTTGCAGCCTATCCTGCAGGATCCGGCGCTTCAGCCTGCGTTTGAAAATGTCGTTCCGGCGCTGTTCGGAGCAATGGCGTACAAGTATTTCCGCAACAACATGAAGATAGCGGTCATCCCGCTGACGGTCATGAGCCTGCTGTTTATCTTTGTGCCGAGTCTCACCTCGTCGACGAGCTTCATGATCCTGCCCAGCGGCGCTATCGCTATCGGCATTGCATATCTCATGTATAAAAAGCGTTATAAGGTGGAGAGCAAATGAAAATTAATAAGATCGGCGTAGCCGCAGCGGCACTCTCGCCGCTGGCTGCTGCCGTCGTGCGCACGGTGATGATGCCGAAAAAGGTGTCGGACTACACGCCGAAGCCTGATAGTGAGCGCACGGAGCTTTACGCAAAAAAGCTCTCGCAAATGGTCAGATACGAAACCGTGTCCGACCCCAATGACCCTCAGACAGAGAAGTTTCTGGGCTTCCACAAGGTGCTCGAGGAGCTGTTCCCGCTCGTGCACGAAAAGCTCGAAAAGACCGAGATAGACGGCAATCTCTTGTATTACTGGAAGGGTAAAAGCGCGGCTAAGCCCGTGGTTTTAATGAGCCATCAGGATGTTGTTCCAGCCGACGGAGTGTGGGAGCACGAGCCGTTCTCCGGTGATATATCGGACGGCAAGGTCTGGGGCAGGGGAGCGGCGGACACCAAGTGCACCGTCATGGCATTCTTCCAAGCCGTGGAGGAACTGCTTGAGGCGGGCTACACCCCCGAGCAGGATGTGTACCTTGCGTCCTCCTGCACCGAGGAGTGGGGCGGCGACGGCGCACCGAAGATAGTCGCCGAGCTCAAGCGCCGTGGCGTTGCACCGTTTCTCGTTTGCGACGAGGGTGGCGGCATAATCTCCGAGCCGGTCGGAGGAATCAAGGGCAACTACGCCATGATAGGCGTGTTTGAAAAGGGTCAGGGCAATGTGAAGTTCACCGCCCGCTCCGGCGGCGGACATTCGAGCGCACCGCCCAAAAATTCGCCCATCGCAAGGCTCGCTGCCTTTGAAAACAGCGTCGAAAAGCACAGCCCGTTCAAAAAGCGTTTTCCGCACGAGGTCGAGGCGATGTTTGAAACGCTTGCGCCGTATGCGGGCTTCGGAATGAAGCTTCTTTTCGGTAACATGTGGCTGTTCAAGCCGCTGTTAAAGCTCGTGCTGCCGACGGTGTCGGCGCAGGCGGGAGCAATGCTGCAAACGACGGTGGCGTTTACCATGCAGTCCGGCTCTGATGCCCGCAATGTGCTCCCGACGGAAGCGTCCGTTTGGGCGAACATGCGCTTTATCCCGCACCAGGGCATGGACGAGAGCCTCAGGCTCATAAAAAAGCGTGCCGAAAAATACGGCCTTGAGACCGAGGTCATCTCCGCCAAGGACTACACCGAGGCCGCCGACATCCACGGCGACGGCTGGCATTTTGCCGTGAGCGTCATTGAAAGGACCTTCCCCGGCCTTGCCGCAAGCCCTTATGTCATGACCGGAGGCACGGATGCAAGGTTTTATCAGGAGATATGCCCCAACTGCATCCGCTTCGGCCCCGTTATCTACGGACCCGAGCAGCTCAAGGGTATGCACGGTTTGAACGAAAATATAACCTGCGACTGCCTCCAAGGCGCTGTTGACTTCTACAAAAACTTAATTGATATGAATAAATGAAAAAACGAGTAAATGAAAAAACGAGCTCCAAAATCGGAGCTCGTTTTTGCTATATATAACTGTCAGGAGAGCAGTATTTGATCGGATTCTATCTGAGTGCCTGCGACCTGCGCAAATTTGTCCATCAGCTCATGCTTTGTGAGCTTGGCCTTTTCCTCGCCCTCAACATCGAGAATGATGTGTCCCTCGTGCATCATGATGAGGCGGGTGCCGTGGCGGATGGCGTCCTTCATGTTGTGGGTTATCATCATTGCGGTGAGATTGTTTTCCTTGACGATGCGGTCGGAAAGCTCGAGAACCTTTGCAGCCGTAGCCGGGTCGAGAGCCGCCGTGTGCTCGTCAAGAAGCAGAAGCTTCGGCTTTTGCATCGATGCCATCAGCAGCGTCAGAGCCTGACGCTGGCCGCCGGACAGAAGCCCGACCTTAGCTGTCAGCCTGTCCTCAAGGCCGAGTCCGAGAGTGCTCAAAAGCTCACGGTACTGTTCACGCTCGGCGTTTGTAACGCCCCAGCGGAGCGTGCGGCGCTTGCCTCTGCGCAGTGCCAGAGCGAGGTTTTCCTCGATCTGCATATTTGGCGCTGTGCCCATCATGGGGTCCTGGAACACACGGCCGATGTAGGCGGCTCTCTTGTGCTCAGGCTGACCGGTGACATCAACGCCGTCGATGATGATTGAGCCGGAGTCGACCGGCCAAACGCCCGCAATGGCGTTCAGCATCGTTGACTTGCCTGCGCCGTTGCCGCCGATGACGGTGACAAAATCGCCGGGCTTAAGATGAAGGCTCAGATTTTGCAGAGCCTTTTTTTCATTTATCGTACCTGCATTGAAGGTCTTGCAGACAGATTTAAGTTCCAGCATGATTTGCCTCCTTTTTGCTTTGCTTTCCGGCAAGCTTAAACGAGCTTTTTGACTGCGAGCGGATGTACGGCACGGCAAGGAATACCGCAACGATGACGGCGGTGAACAGCTTCAGGTCGTTCGGGTCGAGCTTGAGCCACAGGATGACGACCATGACAAGGTAGTAAACGATACCGCCGAGCACGACGAACGAAAGACGGACATAGAACTGGCTGCCCTTGCGGAAGATCGCATCGCACAGCACCTCGCCGATGATGACGGCGGCAAGACCGATGACGATAGCGCCTCTGCCCATGTTGACATCGGCAAAGCCCTGGTACTGAGCCATGAGACCGCCCGACAGGGCGACCATGCCGTTTGACAGCGAAAGGCCGATGAGCTTCATGTTGCTTATGTTGATGCCCTGCGCACGGCTCATTGCGGGGTTAGAGCCCGTGGCACGGATGGCTGAGCCCTGCTCGGTGCCGAAGTACCAGTACAGTGCGGCAATGATAACAATTGCGAAGATCGCACCCTTGACTATCGCCGAGGGGATGTTTCTCAGGCTGATGAGGAGGTCATACGCATCGGGGTTTGCGGGTTTGTTTGCCGACATGCCCATGATGCGCAGGTTAACGGAGTACAGCGCAAACTGTGTCAGTATACCGGCGAGGATGGCGGGTATGCCTAACTTCGTGTGCAGAAGACCGGTGCAAAGACCCGCTAACATTCCGGCGATGACCGCAATGATGAGCGCCACATACGCAGGGTAGCCTGCGATGATGAGCATGACCGTAACGGCACCGCCCGTAGCAAACGATCCGTCGACCGTCAGATCTGCAATATCCAGCAGACGGAAGGTCAGGTACACACCCAGAGCCATTATGCCCCAGATTATGCCCTGCGCCACGCCGCCGGGGATTCGTGTTATCAAATTTGGCAGACTTAAGGCTGCAAGCAGTGCCGTGTTCATAGCTTTACCTCACAAAATTTATTTGCTGTTGATTTAATCAGTCGCTGATAGCGGTGTAGCCCTCGGGGATGGTGACATTGAGCTTGGAAGCGATATCGGCGTTGTACTTCTTGACGGGGTTGGGGTAGTACTCTATGGGCATCTCGGAGATATTTGCCTCGCCCTTGAGGATCTTGACGGCCATCTGACCGGTGGTGCGGCCGAGCTCGTAGTAGTCGATGGACAAAGTCGCAACGCCGCAGCCCTTGCAGATGCCTTCCTCGCCTGCGACGATGGGAACACCGGCGGGCAGTGCAACTGCGCTTATAGCCTCGGTGCAGGAAGCGGCGGTGTTGTCGGTTGGGATGTAGATGACATCGCTTTTTGCGCATGCGCTGGAGGTGACGGTGGAAACATCGTTGGAGTCTGCGAAGGTGTAGACCTCGACCGTGATGTTCTTCTTCTCAAGGCAATCCTTAACGACCTTGGCCTGGTATTTGGAGTTCGGCTCGCCGGAGCAGTAGAGGATGCCGACATTCTTTGCATCCGGGAACAGCTCCGTGATCATATCGGCCTGCTGATCGAGGGGAGCAAGGTCCGAGGTGCCGGAGATGTTGTTGCCGACGGTGCCGTTAAAGTTATCAATGCTCAGTGCAACGCCGTATTCGGTGACGGCAGTGCCTAAAACGGGGATGGAGTCGGTTGCGGAAGCGGCTGCCTGAAGAGCGGGAGTGGCGTTTGCGAGAATGAGGTCAACGCCGCCGGAGACGAAGCCGTTAACGATGGTGGCACAGTTTGCGCTGTCGTTGGAGGCGTTGCCTTCCTCAAACTTGACTTTGTCGCCGAGGGCTTCGGTCAGAGCGTCCTTGAAGCCCTGAGTTGCGGCGTCAAGTGCGGGGTGCTGGACAAGCTGGCAGATACCGACGGCGTAGGTGTCGTCGGCGGATTCGCCGCCGCAGGCCGTGACTGCACACAGCATCATAACGGCAAGCACTATTGCAATTACCTTTTTCATTTTGAGTTCCTCCTAAATTCTTGAAAAAATAAAACCGTACAGAACATTGTCTGCACGGCTCGTAAACAAAAACAAAAATCAACACGATTTATGAGCAGCACAAACAACCATTACTCTCAAAGTAAAAGTAATAGTAAAAGCCGTTCGCAATAAATCGGTTGAGCTTCATGAATTTGTCCTCCTGTTGGAATGAGGACACTTTACTCCTTTTAATCGTAAAAGTCAATACCTTTTTTCAACTTTTTTCGTTCCGTTTAAATCGCTAAAGATTTTGACGGCTTTCAATCAATTCTTGCAGCAGTCTGCACAGTGTTGTATAATGGTAAAAAACGAAAACGGAGGTAAAGAGGATGGATTTTGACCGAAATGCGGCCGCAAGGCTTGCCGAGACGATACACGCAATCATCCCCAATAAGCTCAACATCATCTTTGCCGGTGAGTGTGAGGACTATACGACCGATGTACTCAGCGAACAGCGTGCCGGCGAGATGCTGGGGCAGCTAAGACAAAGCTACGACTATATTCTTATCGACACTCCGCCTTACTCGATGCTCGCCGATGCAGAGAACATGGGAGAGGTCATCGACGGCGCTCTGATGGTCGTGCGGCAGAATTACGCAAGTCGTGTCAGTGTTGTCGATGCCGTCACGAGATTGAGCGAAATTGATGTTCCCGTCGTGGGCTATATCCTCAACGCCTGCGTCGGCGGCAGTCTCGGTCAGTACGGCTACGGCTACGGCGACAAGGAAAGCAGGTGACGGGATGAGCAAAACCGAAAAGAAGAAAATGAACAAGGGCACAAAGGCGCTGCTTATCATAGTATGCGTGCTCGTGGGGCTTGCCCTGCTGCTTGCGGCGACTGTACTTGTACTCAACGCCGTCGGCAAAAGCGCACTTACCGGTGACGATACAATGAAGCTTCCCGATACCAGCGCTTCAAACTTCGAGTCGCTCGACTCGGGAACTATCCGCCGCAACGGCAAGCTCTACCGCTATAACGATGAGATAACCTGCATCCTGCTTATGGGTATAGACAGCTACAATAAGCAGGAGGGAAACTACACTCCGCACCAGTCGGATGTCAATGTCCTTGCGGTCATTGACCCGAAAAACTCCAAGCTCACGCTGTTGTCTATCTCCCGTGACACGCTGTGCCAGCTCGATATCCTTGACGATAACGGCAACATGACCGGCACCGCCGATGCACAGCTGGCACTTGCCTACAGCTACGGCGACAGCGACGAGAAAAGCTGCGAGCTCACGACAACTGCGGTGTCGAGAATTTTCTACGGTCTGAACATTCCGGCCTACGGGTCTATTTATATGAACGGAATATCCGATCTTGTCGACATCGTCGGCGGCGTTACGGTGACCCCGTCTGATAACTTTAACGGCTTTGCCGCCGGTAAGCAGGTCGAGCTCAAGGGCAACCTCACCGAGCGGTATATCCGCTTCAGAGAGCACACCGTCGACGGCAATAACGAGCGTATGCAGCGGCAAAACCAGGTGCTCATGGCGCTGGTGTACAAGGCCTTGAATGTCGCAAAGAGCGACCCGACCTCGGTCTTGGATATCTACAGCTCCGTGCAGGAGAATGTTACGACCAATATAAACACAGCAATGATGGTCTATCTTGCCCGTCAGGCGGTCGGTCTCGATTTTGACGGACATATCCTTACCGTGCCCGGCCATTCCGAGCTCGGCGAGCAGGATCACGCCGTTTTTGTCATCGACAAGGAGGCGTTTCTCGATCAGATCATAGAAATTTTCTATAATCCGGTAGAAAATTAAAAATTTCTCTTGCAATTTAAGGGGATATGTTGTAGTATATACCTGTATCTATGGATAAAACTTCTTTTTTGGGAGGATATTAATATGAAAAAGCTGGTTTGCCTGCTTCTCGTTCTCGTCCTTGTGTTCGCAATGTCCGCCGGCGCATTTGCTGATACCGTCAGCAGCCCGGAGAACGGCAATACCAATGTCGATGTCGACGATGATCCCAAGTCTCCCCAGACCGGTGACACCGGCGCAATTTACTGGGTCGTGACTGCTATGGTGCTTGCTGTCGGAGCTGTGGCATTCTGCGGCGTTAAGCTCGTTAACGAAAAGTAATGTAAAAATTCAGAAAGCTCCATGATTGTTCATGGAGCTTTTTTCTTTGAGGTTACACTATGAGCAAAAAGCTTCTGCGCACCATACTTATTATAATTGCGATAATTGCCCTGTGTGTCATCGCCTACTGCGGCTGGTATCTGTGGCAGTATTGGCACGGGCACGAGCTTGGCGATACGTTAAAGCACAGCTGGGGCGGCGGCGACGAGGACATGAGCGCCAAGACCGTTGAGATACCTGTCGATTTCGACTCGCTGCATAAGGTCAACCCCGAGATCTATGCGTGGATATATATTCCCGGGACGGACATAAGCTACCCTGTTTTGCAGCATGACGGCGACAACGGGTACTACACCCGTCGAGCCGAGGACGGCAATTACTTTACCGGCGGCTGTATTTACAGCGAAAATTATAACAAGAAGGACTTTTCCGACCCAATGACCGTCCTGTATGGGCACAATCTGCGCTCGGGCAAGATGTTTGCGCAGCTCAACGACTTTGCCGATGTCAAGGTCTTTGACGAGCACCGCTACATTTATATCTATACGCCGGAAAAGATGCTCGTGTACGAGATATTCGCAGCCTACCCGTTCTCGCACAAGCATCTGCTTTTGAACTTTGATTTTAACGACTCCGAGCAGTTCGAGGCGTTCTTCGACAATGTTATGTACAAGCCCGGGCTTAGCTCAAACTTTATGGACAATGTGGAGCTTGACGGGACAAAGGACAAGATCCTTACCCTGTCGACCTGCCTGAGAGGTGATAACCAGCAGCGCTATCTCGTCCAAGGCCGGCTGATATCCGAAATTCCCGCAAAAAAGTAATCGGAGTGCTTAGCACTCCGATTCTTTATTCTTGTCTGTATCCGTTGGGATTTTGCGTCTGCCAGTGCCAGCTGTCTCGGCACATATCCTCAAGGTCGAGACTGGCCGTCCAGCCGAGCACCCGTGCGCTCTTCTCAGGCGAGCAGTAGCATATCGGCAGGTCGCCCGCACGGCGGCCGACTATCTTATACGGCACGGTGAGCTTGTTTGCATTTTCAAAGGCATGCACCATGTCGAGCACGCTGTAGCCCGTGCCGGTGCCGAGGTTGAACACGCTCTCGCCCTTGTGCTCGTCCATGTATGCAATAGCTGCGACATGACCCTTTGCAAGGTCAACAACATGGATATAGTCACGCACGCCGGTGCCGTCGGGGGTGTCGTAATCGCCGCCGAACACACGCAGATATTCAAACTTGCCGATGGCCGTCTGTGAGATATACGGCATGAGGTTGTTGGGAATGCCCTTGGGATCCTCGCCTATAAGGCCGCTCGGGTGAGCGCCGACGGGGTTAAAGTAGCGCAGCAGGATGACCGCCCACTCGGGATCGGTCTTTGCATAGTCACGCAAAATCTGCTCGCACATATACTTCGTCCAGCCGTAGGGGTTCGTGCAGCTGCCGGTTTTCGAGGTCTCGTACAGCGGCATCTCATTATCGCCCGAGTAGACCGTTGCCGAGGAGGAGAAGATTATATTCTTGACCCCGTGCTCACGCATCGCCTCACACAGCGTTATCGTCGAGCCGAGATTGTTGTCGTAATACTCAAGCGGCATCTCGACCGATTCGCCGACCGCCTTGAGACCCGCAAAGTGGATGACGCAGTCGATGCTGTGGAGGGTGAATATTTCGTCAAGCTTCTTGCGGTCACGCACATCCGCCTCATAAAAAGTCACGGTCTTGCCCGTTATCTGCTCGATACGCTTGCCCGCCTCGGCGCTGCTGTTAACAAGATTATCAATGATGACGACATCCATGCCCTGCTGCAGAAGCTCAACGCAGGTGTGGCTGCCGATATAGCCCATTCCGCCGGTGACCAAAACCGCCATAAAGACAACTCCTTTCCTTTAAGCGAAACAATTTTATACTAAACGAACTAAAAAGTAAAGCACGGCTTGACAGAGGGAAAAAACAAAATATAATGTGTGCTATGAACAGAGAAAATTTCTTCAGAAAATTTGATAAGATCGTCGGGCAGTTCGGCGATGCAAAACCCGGGATACTGCTGCACAGCTGCTGCGGTCCGTGCTCAAGCTCGGTGTTGGAGCTGCTGTCGAAGTACTTTGACGTGACGGTTTTGTGGTATAACCCGAATCTTTATCCCGAGGCCGAGTACGATAAGCGCCTGGAAACACAAAAGCAGCTCATTGACGCTATTGCCGAGGATGGTGTGCAGGCAAAGCTCCTTGTTGAACCGTGGCGCAGCGAGGATTACTTTTCCCGCATAAAGGGTCTTGAAAACGAGCCCGAGGAGGGCAAGAGGTGCCTTGAGTGCTTCAAAATCCGCCTTGAGGAGACTGCTCGCATCGCAAGCGAGCGTGGCTTTGAATGGTTTTGTACGACGCTCACCGTATCGTCCCGCAAGGATGCCGTGGCGATAAACGCCATAGGCCGTGAAGCGGAAGCAAAGTACGGCGTTAAATGGCTGCCGTCGGAGTTTAAAAAGCGTGAGGGCAACCACCGTTCGATAATTTTGTCCGAAAAATACGGGCTGTACCGTCAGGAGTACTGTGGCTGTGTATTTTCGTTGGTAAACAGGGAGAAAAATGATGAAAATTAACACTCGCAACTTGATAACCGCCGCCGTCGTCGGTGCACTGTACGCAGTGCTGACGATGGTGCTTGCACCTATTAGCTACGGTGCGCTGCAATTTCGTGTGTCGGAGGTGCTGTGCATCCTGCCGTTTTTCATGCCGTTCACGGCGTGGGGGCTGTTCGTCGGCTGCATTGTTGCCAATCTTATGAGCACGGCGGGCGTTCTGGATGTCGTTTTCGGCTCACTTGCAACGCTCATAACCTGCCTGTGCATAGCTTGGTGCGGCAAAAAGGGCAATACATTAAAAACAAGGCTCTTGGCCTGCCTCATGCCGGTCGTTTGGAACGGCCTTATCGTCGGCGCAACGCTCACCATCGCTTTGGCGGGGCTTAACCCCCTCACGCACTTCGGCGCATTTTTGGTGTTCGCAGGCGAGGTGGCGCTCGGAGAGCTTGGGGTCATGTATCTGATCGGCCTGCCGCTCATGACTTATCTGCCAAAGCAGCGGTTTTTCTCGGAATTTGTCGATAAACACTCTTGACAAATTCCGTGCGATAGCATAGTATTGTGCTGCAAGTAAACAGGGGTGCTGAGTTATTCTCGGCTGAGACGGAAAGAAGCGAATTTCCGAAACCCATGAACCTGATCCGGGTAATGCCGGCGTAGGAAACGAAAATACTACACCAATCGTTTTCCTATGGCCGTGCATAAAGCACGGCTTTTTGTTTTAGGAGGAACTGTTATGAGTCAGAGCAAATCCCATCTCAAGCTTCGTGCCCTGTGCGAGGGCGCAATTTTCGTGGCACTGTCGTTCGTTTTGAGCCTTCTGCCTGTCGGCAAGATGCCTCAGGGCGGCTCGTTTGACCTTGCAATGCTGCCGCTGCTGGTGTTCTGCGTGCGCTGGGGCTTCGGCCCTGCAATGCTCGCTTCCACCGTTTACGGCATTTTGCAGATGTTTGCTGAGGGCGGTATCGCCATCGGCTGGCAGTCTATCATCGGCGACTTCATCGTTGCATACGCCGTCCTCGGTGTTGCAGGCCTGTTCAGCAAGAATAAGTACGGCTTCTTCATCGGTACCGTTGTTGCCTGCTGCGCACGCTTCCTCGTGCACTATGTCGTCGGCGCAACCGTTTGGGCAGAGTATATGCCCGAGACCTTCTTCAACATGACCATGACCTCGCCGTGGATCTACTCGGCACTGTATAACGGCAGCTACATGCTCGTCGATATGGTCATCATCCTCGTCATCGGCGCACTTCTGTGGAAGCCGCTGGGCAAGTACCTGCGTGGCGAAGATTTGCAGAAAGCCTAAAAAAAGATTGACATACGATAAGACTATCGTATATAATAAGCTTCCGATGCCTGTCGGCATCGGAAGTAATTTTTTAGTCAACTACTTTGACTTCGGTCAATGTTGAGTAATAATCCCGAAAGGAGTGCAACACATTATGCTGCGTACCTACCAGCCCAAGAAGCGTCAGCGCAAAAAAGAGCACGGCTTCCGCAAGAGAATGTCCACCGCAAACGGCCGCAAGGTCCTCGCTCGCCGCAGAGCAAAGGGCAGAGCAAAGCTCAGCGCCTGATTTGGCCTGCATGAGCAGAACGGAAATTTAAATATTTTTTAGGGCGGGTACTATCCGCCCTTAAGGTGTTTGTGCATTTATTGTTTTTGTCGTATTTGGGGTGAATTTCGTTGGATGTCAGGGTCACACTGAAGAAAAACTATGAATTCCGGCGGCTGTACCGCAAGGGCAAGACCGCCGTTACCCCGTATCTCGTCGTTTACAGCATGAAAACGGGGCGTGGCGCTAACCGTGTGGGCTACACCGTGTCGACAAAGCTCGGCAAGGCAGTCGTCCGCAACCGTGCCCGCCGCAGATTGAGAGAGGTTTACCGGTTGAATTCCGATAAGCTCATCAGCGGCGTTGACATGGTCATCGTCGCCCGCTCGGCATGTGTGACGGCAGATTTTGCAAAGATCGAGAAGGCATTTCTGCACGCCTGCGGTGAGTTGGGGCTCATTAAGGGAGAGGAAAAATGAAAAAGCTGCTCATTAAATTGGTGAGGCTTTATCAGAAGTATATCTCGCCGCTGAGACCCGCCTGCTGCCGCTATATTCCGACCTGCTCACAGTACGCCGTTGAAGCTCTGGAGAAATACGGGGCTTTGAAGGGCAGCTGGCTTGCTCTGAAACGCTTTTCGAGGTGCCATCCCTTTCACCTCGGGGAGCATGATTTCTATGATCCCGTCCCGTAAGCGGGGTCAGATAACAAGGAGAAACTTATGTCATTATGGGATTATATAGTTTGGCCGTTTGCCAGACTAATGGAGTTCCTGTACAATTGGACTCAAAACTACGGTGTTTCCGTCATCCTCTTTGCTCTCGTAGTTAACCTCATTCTTCTGCCGTTCATGGCAAAGAGCAAGAAGAGCATGATGCGCACCACCCGTTTCCAGCCCAAGATGAAGGCGCTGGAGAAAAAGTATGCCGATAACAAGGAAAAGTATCAGCAGGAGGTCGCCAAGCTTTACCGTGAAGAGGGCATCAACCCCATGTCCGGCTGCCTCTGGAGCCTGCTTCCGTTCCCGATCATCATCGCACTGTACAGTGTCATTCGCCAGCCTCTGGAGAAGATGATGGGCATAAGCTCGGAGGGCGTTAAGAAGATCACCGAGTGGGCGGCTCAGAATGCAGGCTTTGTTTCGACCAACAAGACCTATGACGAGATCGGTGTTACCGATGCACTTCACCAGCATTGGGATGCCGCCGTGAACGCACTGGGCGATTTGGCGGACAAGCTCATGAATCTTGACTACAGCTTCCTTGGCATGAACCTCGGCGAGGTCCCCAACTGGAAGGTCTGGACCATTGACTTTGCAAATACCTCGACCGCACTTCCTGCTCTGGGACTGTTCCTTATCCCGCTTATCGCTGCGCTTCTGTCCTGGCTGTCGATGAAGATAAGCCAGGCGACCAATCCCACCGCCGGCGGTGCACAGGCCGAGGCATCGATGAAGACAATGAATATTTTCATGCCCATCATGTCGATCTGGATCTGCTTCATCATGCCTGCCGCTCTCGGCGTATACTGGATCGCAAACAGCATTTTCGGTATAATCAGAGATGTCGTCCTCACCAAGATCTACAAGAGAAAGCTTGATATCGAGGATGCCGAGCGTATCGCAAAGGAAAAGGCAAAGGAAGAGGAGATCCGCCGCCGTCACGAGGAGACCGAGCGTCTGCGTGCCGAGGGTGCGACCGTCCGCAACAGCAACACCAGCAAAAAGAAGATGCAGGCTCAGTCCAAGCAGCAGTCCGACGAGCGCCGTGCCGCTAACGAAAAGGCCGAGCGCGATGCGAAGCGCGAGCGTCTTGGCATAAAGAGCAATGAGGGTGAGAACCCCTCGCAGGTCGGCAACCGCCGCTACGCAAGAGGCAGGGCATATGACCCGAACCGCTTTGCAAATGCAGCGGCCCCCGCCGCCGAGACCGAGGCATCCGAAGAGACCGCATCCGAGGATAAGCCTGAATAATTACAGGAGAACCTGATATGATTAAATGTTTGGAAAAATCCGGCCGCACCGAGGACGAGGCAGTCGCCGCCGCCCTTGCCGAGCTTGGTATGGATCGAGACGATGTGTCCGTGACCGTCGTCGAGCGTGCCAAATCCGGCTTTTTGGGCATCGGCGCTTCTCCTGCCGTCGTGCGTGTCGAGTATGAAGCACCCGATGAGCCCGCTCCCGAAGCGGAAGCAAAGCCCGCCGAGGAAGCTCCCGCTCAGGATTATCCCGAGATAAGAGCATTCCTGACCGGACTTTTAGAGCGCATGGGAACCAAGGCGGATATTGAGATAACCGCCCGTGACAGCAAGGGCGTCGTTGTGAACCTTTCGGGCCCCAACATGGGAGCCGTGATAGGCCGCAGAGGCGAGACACTCGACGCTATCCAGCATCTGACCAATTATGTGGTCAACCGCGGCAGCGACAAGCATATGCACATTTCCGTCGATGCCGAGAGCTACCGTGCAAAGCGTGAGGAGTCGCTCGTTCGCCTTGCCGAGAAAATGGCCGCAAAGGTCATCAAGTACAAGCGCAGCATGGCTCTTGAACCTATGAATTCCTATGAGCGCCACATTATCCACACCGCATTGCAGGATTACGAGGGCGTGACCACGAGCTCCACCGGCACCGAGCCTAACCGCCGTGTTGTCGTGTCCTATGACAGACCTCAGCAGACAAGCAACAAGCCGCAAAGCCGCGAATGGGCATAAGCCCCTGATTTTGGAGGAAAAGAAAATGACACTTGAAAAGGTCCAGAACATTTTGGCAGACCAGTTCGAAGTGGCTGCCGACAGCATTTCCGCAGATACCAATATCGTAGATGACCTTGGCGCAGACTCCCTTGATGTAGTTGAGCTTATCATGTCCGTTGAAGATGAGTTCGGCATTTCTATCCCCGATGAGGATGCCACCGAGCTTATGACCGTCGCCAAAATAGTCGAGTACATCGAAGCAAAACAGTAATCGGATCAAACGAAACTCCCTGCATTGAACATTCAATGCAGGGAGTTTTTTGCCTTAAAAATGTTTGACTTAGTAAGCGTAAAATAGTAAAATAAATTGATAAGCTATTGGATCGGAGAGGAGGAGCTATGGAAAAGCTGTCACATGCGTATATAGTCTCCTCGTCGTCGCAGGAAACGGGTCTTGCAAAGGCAAAGGAGCTTGCCTCCGAGATGCTGTGCAGCGGCACGGGCAAAAAACCGTGCGGAGCGTGCAGGGACTGCCGTAAGATCAAGGCCGGGGTACACCCCGATCTGTGCTTTGTACGAAGACTGCCAAATGATAAGGGCGGCAGAAACCGCGAGATTTTGGTCGATCAAATAAGACAGATGGGCGCAGACGCCGTCGTTTTGCCGAATGAAGCTTCCGGCAAGGTGTATATCATTGAGGAAGCGGAAACAATGAATGAAAATGCGCAGAACGCAGCCCTCAAGCTGTTTGAGGAGCCGCCCGACGGCGTGCGTTTTATCCTTTGCACGACAAATCCGGAAAAGCTGCTTACCACCGTGCGGTCAAGGTGTGCGCTTATCAGATGCAATACCGACACCGATGAGACCGAGAACGCCGAAACAGCCGCTCTCGCCGATGAGTACATCCGCCTTGCGCAAAACGGCAATTGCGCAGAACTCACGGCGTGGTGCATGGCAAACGATAGGCTCGACGCAAGAGAGCTGACCGAGCTTTTGGGATGCATCGAGAGCAGGCTCATACAAATGCTCAGGTATTCCGATGCAAGAGCGCAGCTCATGGCAAATATCGCTCTTATCGAGCGCTGCCTTGAATATCAGACGGTCAATACGAGCGTCAAGCATATATTTGGACTGCTGGCGGTAAAGTCACTGCCGGCGAAGGAAACGAGGAAAAAAGTTGACTGAAGTTATAAGTGTAAGATTCAAAAACAGAGGCAAGAGCTACTTCTTCGCCCCCAACGGCAAGAGCGTAAAGACCGGAGAGCAGGTCATCGTTGAGACCAGCAAGGGACTTGAGATCGCCGACTGCTCCTGCGGCAACCATATGGTCGAGGACAATGCCGTTGTGCAGCCGCTGCGTCCCGTCGTCAGAATCGCCACGAAGGACGATCTGCGTGTGGCGGAGATAAACAAGCAGCGTGAAAAAGAAGCGTATGGGATATGCCAGAAGAAAATCGCCGAGCACGGCCTTGACATGAAGTTAGTCGATGTTGAGTGCAATTTTGAGGGCAATAAGACCATCTTTTTCTTCACATCTGACGGAAGAGTCGATTTCCGTGAGCTTGTCAAAGACCTTGCGGGCATCTTCCGCAACCGTATCGAGCTCAGGCAGATCGGTGTGCGTGATGAGGCAAAAATGCTCGGCGGCCTCGGCATCTGCGGCAGACCGTTTTGCTGCAGCAAGTTCCTGAACGATTTCCAGCCCGTGTCGACCAAGATGGCAAAAATGCAGTCCATGTCGCTCAATCCGAGCAAAATTTCCGGTAGCTGCGGCAGACTCATGTGCTGCTTAAGATATGAGCAGGAGGCATACGAGGAGCTTGTAAAGAATGTTCCCAAGCAGGGTGCATTTGTTGAGACTCCGACCGGCTACGGCATCGTCACGCAGGTCAATTTACTCCGTCAGCTCGTCAAGGTCAAGCTTGACGGCGAGGGCGAGGATACCATGCGCACCTACCGTGCTGTCGAGGTCGCCACCGTTCCCGGCGGAAGACCCAAGGACGGTGAGCCGCTGCCGTCGGTGCTCAAATATGTGCCTGCCCCCGAGCCCGAGGAGGAGCCTGAGGATGAGTGGGCGATACCGGAGATGATAGTAAGCGAGCCGACGGAGGAAAAGCCCGAAAACGCAAAGAGAAATCGTAATCGCCGTAATCGCAGGGGCGGAAAAAACCGCAGCAAACCCGAGGGAGATAAGCCCGCAGCCCAATCAAAGCCCAAGGCTGATGAGGAAAAGCAGCAGGTCAAGGCAAAACCCAAGAATAAGCGCAGCGGCGGCAACAAGCCACACACAGGCTCGGATAAGCCCAAGACGGAAAAAACCCCGGCGCAGCCCAGACCGCAGCAAAAGCCTGCCGAGACCAAGGAGGGCGGCGACAAGAAACGCAATAGCCGCCGTCGGTACTACCACAGGGGCAAACCCAAGAACAAACAGGGCGGCGAGCAGAAGCAATAATGACCCGGAGGTCAAAATATGAGTAAAAAAGACAAGACGGAAAAGAAAAGTATGAGCGGCACGGTTAAGTGGCTGTTAACGGCGCTGCTTGCGGTGCTGGCGGTGGTCACGGTCGTTATCTGCGTCAAGGGCGGTAATTTTACCTTTAAGCCCGGCTTCGTGCAGGCGAACGATGATGTAGTTGTTGAGGAGACAAAAGCACCCGAAAACGATAAAGATGAGCCGGACGAGACCGTTAAGCACAAGGTTTTCATCTCGGCAGGCAACGGCGGCTCGGCCAACCCCAACGGCAGTGTTGAGGTCGAAGACTGGGGCAGCCTTACGATCAACTTTACCCCCAATGAGGGCTATGAGATAGTCTCGGTCACGGTTGACGGTGCGGATCAGGGTGCTGTTGAGAGCTACACCTTGTCGTATGTAAAGGGAGACCACACAGTTATCGCTACATTTGAAAAGAAACCCGAACCAACGCCGACCCCAACTCCGGAGAAGTCTGAGGGGAGCATTTTTCCGGGGCTTGACAAGCTTTTCGGAGACGATTAAAAAATGTAAAGAGAGAGTTTTATGCAGACAGGATTTGTGATTTTGCTGTTTGTCGTCGGCTTGGTGCTCATCATCAAGGGCGGCGACTGGTTCGTCGATTCGGCGGTCTTCATCGCAAACTTGACCGGAATACCTAAGTTCATAATCGGTGCAACGATAGTAAGCGTTGCAACGACTCTGCCGGAGCTGACGGTGTCCGTCACCGGCGTCATTGACGGCGAGCTCGACCTTGCCGTCGGCAATGCGGTAGGCTCGGTCACCGCAAACATCGGCCTTATCATGGGCATCTCGCTCGTGTGTATGCCGGCGGTCATCAAGCGCAGTCAGTTCTGGATCAAGGGTACGCTCATGTCTGCCGCAGCACTGCTTTTGTGGGTGCTGTGCAAGGACGGCACGCTGCATATGCTGCCGAGCTTTGCGCTGTTCGCGCTGCTTGCGGTGTATGTTTGGGATAATATCCGTGACGCAAAGAACGATGTCGGCTCTGACGAGCGTGAGGTCGTCGACAAAAAAGACCTTCCCAAGCAGATAGTCATGTTTATTATCGGCATCGCCGCAATCGTCGTCGGCTCGAAGCTGCTTATAGAATACGGCAGCGAGATAGCCCTGCTGCTCGGCGTGCCCTCTGCGATAATCGGCGTTACCATGGTCGCCATCGGTACCAGCCTGCCCGAGCTCATAACGACTCTCACGGCAATACGCAAAAAGGAATCGAGTATGTCGATAGGCAATATCGTCGGCGCAAACATCATCGATCTTGCGATGATCCTGCCCATATGCAGTGTCATTTCCGACGGCAAGCTCACCATTGCCGAGCAGTCGTATGCGCTGGATATGCCCATCTGCTTTGCGATGACGCTTATTGCGGTGCTGCCCCCGCTCATAAAGGGCAAGCTCTACCGCTGGCAGGGCATCCTCATGCTAGCACTGTATACAGTTTATGTCGTGATTCTGGTCACCCAATACGGCGTGTAAAACGCTGATATCTAATATAAAAGAGCTATCTGATTTCAGATGAAATCAGATAGCTCTTTTTTGTGAATAATGAAAATTCTGTTGCCAAATCGTTGCCACGAGGGGCATCAAGGCTCAATAAGCCCGGTGTTACGGGCTTTTTTGAACCTATGCAATCATTCCCATTCAATCGTGGAGATGGGCTTGGGGCTGAGCTCGTACAGGACACGGCAGACGCCGGGGACCTCGCTCAGGATGCGGTCGGTTATCTTCTTGAGCAGCGCCCAGTCAAGCTCGGGCACGGTTGCACTCGTTGCATCAACGCTGTTGACCGCTCGGATGACGACCGGCCACTCGTAGGCACGCTTGCCGTTACGGATACCCGTTGCACGGTAGTCGGGCACTGCGGTGAAGTACTGCCAGATGTCGTTTTGAAGCCCTGCGGCGGCTATTTCCTCACGCAAAATTGCGTCCGACTCACGCACGGCCTCGAGGCGGTCACGGGTGATAGCGCCGGTGCATCTTACGCCGAGACCCGGGCCGGGGAAGGGCTGGCGATAGACCATGCTGTCGGGCAGACCGAGCGCCTTGCCGACGACACGAACCTCGTCCTTGTACAATAGCTTGACCGGCTCAACAAGCTCAAACTGCAGGTCCTCCGGCAGACCGCCGACATTGTGGTGCGCCTTAACGCCGTCGCTCTCGAGAATGTCGGGATATATCGTACCCTGTGCGAGGAACTCAATGCCCTCGAGCTTGCGGGCCTCCTCCTCGAACACACGGATAAACTCCGCACCGATTATCTTGCGCTTTGCCTCGGGATCATCTACACCGGCGAGCTTATCAAGGAATCGGTCGACAGCGTCGACATACACGAGGTTTGCGTCCATCTGATCACGGAAAACCTCAACGACCTGCTCGGGCTCACCCTTGCGCAGCAGACCGTGATTCACATGCACGCAGGTGAGCTGCTTGCCGATGGCCTTGATTAAAAGTGCGGCAACGACGGACGAGTCAACGCCGCCGGATAGCGCCAGCAGCACCTTCTTTGAGCCGACCTGCTCACGGATGAGCTTTATCTGCTCATCGATAAAAGCATTTGCAAGCTCGGGGGTGGTTATTCTATCCATGGTCTCGGGGCGAATATTGTTATCCATTTCTTATCCTCCAAAATTATTCGTCTATCTTATTATAGTGATTTATGCCGATGCGCTTGTGCTCGGCACGCCTGTGGTAGCGGTCGATGATTTTCTTGTCACGCTCGCTTGCTTCGCCCGTGGTAATGTAGCTGTCGATTGCGGCGTAGCTTACGCCCATCTCGTCCTCATCGGTCTGGCCATCAAACAGTCCCGCCGACGGGGCTTTGTTTATAATGCATGCCGGAGCGGTGAGCCAGCACAGAAACTCGATGACCTCGGTTGCGGTGAGATCGGAGATGGGGTTAAAGTCGCATGCGCCATCGCCCCACTTGGTGTAGTAGCCCATGTACAGCTCGCTGCGGTTGCCGGTACCGGCGACAAGGCGGTATTCGCTGGCGGCGATGGTGTAGAGCGTGGTCATCCTCAGACGGGGTGCGATATTATTTACCGCTGCATTGCTGAGGGTGGTTATCTCACTCAGGCGGTCTATCTCCGCTTGGCGCACATCGGTAAGGTCGATGACCCTCGTCTGGATGCCGAAGTGCTCTGCGACTTCCTTGGCGTCCTTCATGTCCTGCTCAAAATTGCGCTTTGATGCGCAGGGCATCATGATGCCGACGGTGTTTTCGCAGGCAAACTTGCACAAAATGCCGACAAGGGCGGAGTCCTTGCCGCCGGAGTTGCCGAAAACGATGCCGTCAACGCCGCTTTTTTCAACAAGGTCACGGATAAACTGCACCCTGTTTTTGAATTCTTCGTTGTAATCTCTCATGTTTTTCTCCTTGTGATAAACATCATATAAAATTATATCAGCAGACGGATTTAAGTCAACTTAATTTTTCGTATTCGACCCGGTTTGTTATGTTTTTCGCGGAGCCTGTCCCATAATGGGGAGTGAAAAGGGAGGAATGATCATGCAAGCCACGCTGTACACGAGTGCGCTTTACCCATATGATGCGCTGTTTTCGCCGTATAATTGCGGCACACTGAGCCTTAAAAACCGCATAATCGCCGTGCCCCCCGACGGCATGACGGCGCTCAGGACAGAGCGCTTTGCGCTTGAAGCCGCAGCGGGCGGAGCGGGGCTTATATGCACCGAAAACATTGGGATCTGCGGAAAAATTCGTGAGCATGGAAGTCGTGCGTTTCATCTCACAAAGGGCAAAAAACTTGATACGGCAACGGACTGCGACGGAATTTGCTTAGACCTGCGTGACATGCCGCTCGGTAAGGCTGCCGATGCAACAAAAAATGCCCGCCGAACGGTGGGTGAGGAAACGCCTATAATGTGCATGGTGAGCGTGACAAAAACCAACATTGCCGGTCTTGCCTGCCTTGCGTGGGCGGGCGCGGACATGGTGTGCATCGAGCCGTGCGCCGACAATGCACCGTGGCTGCACAAGCCGACCGAGGGTGTGCCGGCAGGTTGCTTTTCGGAGCTTGCGAGACTTGCGAAAACCGTTACCGATATCCCCGTTGCCGCCTGCGGAAAGCTCGGCTACCCGGACACCGCCGAGGGTGCTTTGCGTGACGGGGTGTGCGATGCAGTTGTGCTCGGTCGAACGCTGCTTGCCGATCCCGATTGGTGCAATAAGGCTCAGATGGGAGCAGTCGATGATATCATCCCGTACATAAACCCAGAGGGCAGGCTGCTTGCAAACGCTTGCGCCACGGCGGAGGATAAAAAGCGCATTGCCGTTATAGGCGGCGGGCTTTCGGGCATGAGCTTTGCCCTATGTGCGGCAAACAGGGGACATACAGTCGATATATTCGACTCCGGCAGTAAACTCGGCAGCCGCCTTCTCGCCGAAGCGGCACCGGATTTCAAAGCGGACACCTTCAGCTATCGCCGTTGGCTGATAGTGAAGCTGTGCAGATCGGAAAAAATTCAGTTTTTTCTGAACAGCTATGTCGGCGCAGCGGAGCTTATAGCAGACGGCTACGATGCCGTCGTTTATGCAAACGGGACAAGGCTTGCTCCTGCGCCGAATATCGCCGGATGGGGAGAGATCCCCTATGCGCCGCTTTGGGTAGCGAATACCGACGGAATTAAAGTTCAGAGCAGTCATGTCGCCGTTTTGGGCGGCGGGAGTGCGGGCTGCGAGTATGCACTGCGTCTGAAATCGGAAATGACCAACGCAAGGGTAACGATTATAGAGCATAGTTCCGCAATAATGAAGGACGCTGCCTTCAACGAACGGGAGTGGTTCAGAAGAAACCTTGAAGCGCAAGGCGTTGAGCTTATGACAATGGCTGAACCTGTTCGGGTATCCGAGGGCTGCCTGCTGCTGCGGCAAAACTGCTGTGCCGCACTCGGCACGCCGTATTCGTCCGACACCTTTATACGGAGCATACCCTGCGGCTTCATAGTCCTTGCTCAGGAAGATCTGCCCGACACATCGCAGTTTCGGGCAGCGCAGAGAGATTTCCCTGCTGCGCAGTTATACTGCCTGCCGGGATCGTTCTCGCCCTGCGAGATCGTACCCATAAGCCGGGCCGCCTACAGTCTGGCGCAGCGGATATGAGGGGGATATTACAAATTGTATACCTTTCGAGCCGAGCTCTCAGAAAATTTTGGGAGCTCTTTTTTACACCAAAATCACCCTGTTTGTTGAAGGGCTTGATTTTTCGGCACTTTTTTGGTATAATGCGAACATAATTAAAAAAATGAAACAAAATCGGCTTGATTACAAAAACGGATAAAGGAGAGTTACCCCCCAATGAAACGATGCACATCGTTTATTCTGGTACTGCTTCTGCTTATCAGTCTGGTACCGTTTTCCGCCTCCGCAGCAAGCAATATGAAGGCGAGCAGCGATATAATCGAGTACATAAAGTCGAAGGAAGGCTGCCGCCTGACGGCATACAAGCTCAGCGGCGAGGACTACTATACGATAGGATACGGACATCACGGTCCCGATGTCAAGGAAGGTCAAAAAATTACGCAGGACGAAGCGAATAAGCTCTTTGCCGACGACCTTAAAAAGTATGAGACGGCAGTCAACGGCTATATCGATGAGTACAAGCTCAGCTTCAATCAGAGAAAGTTTGACGCTATCGTGAGCCTGACCTACAACTGCGGCACGAACTGGGTTGATGAAGGCTTGGATAAAGGCTGGAGAATAGCAAAATACCTCAAAAACAACTTCAAAGACTCTAACGGAGATCCGATACCGGATCAGGAGATCGCCGACGCTTTCGGTGTTATTTGCTCCGGCGGCGACGGTATTATGGAGGGGCTTATCAAAAGGCGCATCGATGAGGCAAAAATTTTTCTCTATGGCGACTATAAGGGCACGGGCAGCCACGATTTTGTGTATGTTCTTTTAAACGAAAACGGCGGTAAGCTCACGAGCGGCAACCGTGTCGTCATATATACCAAGGGCCAGCATTACAGCTCCATGCCCGAGGCGACGAAATCCGGATATTACCTTGACGGGTGGAAATCCGATGGCGGATACTATTACTGCAACCGCGATATCGCCAGGAGAGATCTTCATCTCAACGCCATGTGGCTTAAGGGCAGCGAACCGACCAAGTATACCGTTACGGTAAAAAACGGCTTCGGCAGCGGCAAGAACAGAGCCGGTGTCACCGTGTACCTCAGTCCCTACGAAAAGAGCGGTTATCGGTTTACCGGCTGGTCTAAAAGCACGGATATCACGATAAAGAAGGACTCCGACGGTTTTTACTATTTCACTATGCCGTCAAAATCGGTCACACTGACCGCAAAATACGAAGAAATCAAGTCGACCTACACCGTTACGGTCAATAACGGAAGCGGAGGAGGACAATACGAGCCCGGTGAAACGGTAACCGTCTTTCCACTGCCGACCGAAGAGAAATTCGGCTACAAGATAAGCTATTGGAAGTCGGACGAGGTGACGGTCAAGGGCAGTGCGACCGGGGGCTTCTATTTCACTATGCCGTCAAAGAACGTGACGGTGACTGGAGTGTACGTCAAGGGCTGCAATCGATTTGAAAACTGTCCGTCTATCGGATACGCAGATTTGAGCGAGCAGCACTGGGCACACTATGAGATAGACAGCTGCATTGAAAGCAAATTGCTGATCGGGACGAGCGAGAGCACCTTTGCGCCCGATGATCCGATGACAAGAGCGATGATAGCTACGGTGCTTTACCGGCTTGCCGATACTCCATCGGTTGCGGGTGTGAAAAATCCCTATTACGATGTTTTTGACGATTATTACAGGGACGCTGCGGTGTGGATGCATAACAGCGGCATAGATATTGACGACGGCTTCAGCTTTTTCAGACCGGATGATATCGTCACAAGGCAGGAGCTTGCATACTTTTTGTACAAGTTCGCCGGCAGCAGACCCGCAGATGCGGATCTGACGAAGTTTGCCGACTCGGGCAATATCGACGGAGGCTGTCTTGCTGCAATGAGGTGGGCTGTTGCCAACGGAATAATCATAGGGACCGATGAGGGTACACTCGAGCCGGACAGCGGAGCGACAAGAGCCGAAATCGCTGCAATGCTGTATCGCTACCTGCATTCAGTAAATTCAATTTAATAACGAAAACGGGCAGGTTTCTCTTGAAACCTGCCTTTTTTTCTGCGCCGAGTTTACTCGATGCCGAGTACGGTGTAGCCGGCGTCCGTGACGGCTGCGGTGATAGCTGCGTTGTCGACATTTTCCGTCATGCTGACTATCGCCATGCCTTTCTCGTGGCTGACCTCTGCGCCGGTTACGCCGCCGAGAGCCTCAAGTGCTTTCTTTACATGAGCCTCGCAATGCGAGCACATCATACCTTCGATCCTGACTGTCTTTGTCATTGTTTTTTCCTCCTGCATTGAATTGATATCGTTTATAAGTGCGCCCAGCGCCTCGCCGGAAACGGCGCTTTTGCAGCGCCTGTCACGCTTGATAGAGTACATGTCGAACAGGTTGAGCCGCAGTGCGTTTGTCACAACGCAGAAGCTTGAAAGGCTCATTGCCGCAGCGCCGTACACGGGATTGAGCTGCCAGCCGAACAGACCGATAAAGCAGCCTGCGGCGAGCGGAATGCCGATGACATTGTAGATAAACGCCCAGAACAGGTTTTCACGGATGTTCGTGAGCGTTGCACGGGAAAGACGGATCTGCGCCGGAACATCGCTGAGCTTACTGTTCATCAAAACAACATCCGCAGCGTCGATGGCGACATCCGTGCCTGCACCGATGGCAATGCCGATATCGGCACTTGTGAGCGCCGGGGCATCATTTATGCCGTCGCCGACCATGGCGACCTTGCCGAGCGTCTTAAGTCTGGAGACAACGGCCTGCTTGCCATCGGGCAGGACACCGGCAACGACATTGTCAATGCCCGCAGCGCTGCCGACCGCCGTTGCGGTGCGCAGATTATCGCCTGTGAGCATGACGACCTCGATGCCCATGCTTTTAAGCTCACGGACAGCCTCGGCGCTCTCGGGCTTGACGGTATCGGCAACGGCGATTATGCCCAAAAGCCTACCGTTTTCGGCAAACAGCAGGGGGGTGCTGCCCTTATCGGCGAGCGCTTCGGCGTTATCGAGCACCGCCTTGTCGGGGCTTGTCTGCCCTGCGATATATTTCATCGAGCCGCCGAGCAGCACCTTGCCGTTGCGCACGGCGGAAAGGCCGTTGCCGGGCAGAGCTTTGAAGTCCGTGACCTCATCTGCGGTCAAGCAGCGTTTTTCGGCTTCCGCAACGACTGCACGGGCAAGCGGATGCTCGCTCTTGGCTTCAAGCGCATAGGCAGCGGCAAGAAGCTCCGCTTCCGTCACGCCGTCTGCCGGGTACAGCCCCGTGACCTCCGGCTCGCCCTTTGTTATGGTGCCGGTCTTGTCGAGCACAACTATCTTCACCTTGCCCGCTTCCTCGAGTGAGACTGCGGTCTTGAACAAAACGCCGTGCTTTGCGCCGACGCCGTTGCCGACCATGATGGCTACCGGCGTTGCAAGACCGAGCGCACACGGGCAACTTATGACGAGGACGGAGATAGCCCTTGCAAGCGCAAAGTCAAAGGGCTTGCCGATGAGCAGCCACACGATGAGCGTCACAACGGCGATGCTCACGACCGTGGGCACGAAAACGCCGGAGACCTTATCGGCAAGCTTTGCGATAGGCGCCTTTGTTGCGGCGGCGTCGCTCACCATCTTGATTATCTTTGAAAGGGTCGTGTCCTCGCCGACATGGGTCGCCTCGCAGCGGATAAAGCCAGAGGTGTTTATAGTCGCAGCGGACACCGTGTCGCCGACGGCCTTGTCGACGGGAATGCTCTCGCCGGTCAGTGCAGATTCGTTGACGGCGGTGTCGCCCTCCAAGACCACACCGTCAACGGGGATGCTCTCGCCCGGACGGACAACGAAAATGTCGCCGAGCTTGACCTTCTCAACGGGGACGGTGGTCTCTGTGCCGTCACGCACTATATTTGCCGTTTTCGGCGCAAGGCGCATGAGTGATTTCAGCGCATCGGTGGTCTTGCCCTTGCTGTGTGCTTCAAGCATTTTGCCGACGGTGATGAGAACCAGTATCATTGCCGCCGACTCGAAGTAGAACTCGTTCATCCACGGCATGGCCGCTTCCGAGCCGCCGTGCACCTGCGCATCGGTCATCATGAAAAGCGCATAAACGCTCCACAAAAACGAAGCCGAAGCACCCAGCGCAACGAGCGTATCCATATTGGGCGCACCATGCATAACGCTCTTAAAGCCGGAGACGAAGAACTTTTTGTTGATGATAATGATGATGATCGTCAGCAGAAGCTGGATAAGCCCCATAGCGACATGGTTGCCCTCCAGCCAAGCCGGTATCGGCCAGCCCCACATGTGAGCGCCCATGGAAAAATACATGAGTACAAGAAGAAAGCCAAGGCTTGTAAACAGCCTGCGCTTGAGTACCGGCGTGTCGTGGTCGGCAAGAGCGTCCTCATCGGGCTTAGCCGCTTGAGCCGCACCCCTGACCGACGCTCCGTAGCCTGCGTCCGTGACGGCGCGGATGATATCGGCATCCGTAGCCGAGCCCTCAACGCCCATACTGTTCGTCAGCAGGCTCACCGAGCAGGTTTCGACCCCCGGCACCTTCGACACCGCCTTTTCGACCCTCGCCTGACATGCGGCGCAGGTCATTCCGGTAACGATGAATTGCTTCATTTGAGTAACCTCTGGAGAGTATCGACAAGCTCGTCGATCTTACCGTCGTCGCCGTTTTTCACTCCCTCGGCAACGCAGGTGCGTATATGCGTTGACAAAAGCTCCCGATTAAAGGCATTCAGAGCAGCCGTTATCGCCGACACCTGAAGCAGGATATCGGGACAGTAGGCGCTGTTTTCGACCATCTTCTTTATGCCCCTGACCTGACCCTCAATGCGGTTTAAGCGGTTCATGAGCAGCTTTACCTCCTGCTCGGAGCGCATCTTGGTCTTGGCGCAGCAGCACTGCTTTTCCTGACATTCCATCCGTATACCTCCCGGGGGTATTTTCTGAGCGTGATTATATACCCCCAAGGGGTATCTGTCAAGCAATATACGACATATTTATTTTTGCATTTTTCAATGCTTCTATACAAACACAAACAGCGTGTGCTTTTCGCACACGCTGTCTGCATGGGATTGGGAAATATGTTGAGAGAGAAGTATCAGTTTTTATCCACAGTATTCACGCAGAATACGAAAACTGCGGCGGTGAAGAACACGAAGACGGACGAGATCATTGAGACCGTGCCGGTGAGGCTTGCCCATAGATAGGTGAATAATACGGTCAGAACAAGGCTCACGAGTGCGAGAATGACCAATGTTTTGGCGGACAATGCTTTCATATCAATACCTCCGAGATTTTTTTAGATTTTTGTTTTTTCGTCTTGATTGGATTATAAATGAGTGATATTATAAAGTAAAGTTACAAGATGTCAAGAGAAATTTAAGTAAAACTTAAGAGGTAATATACATGGAAAGCTCAAGATGCAAAGCGTTTTTAGCCGCCGCCGAGTGCGGCAGCCTGACAAAGGCGGCCGAGAGGTTAAACTACACGGCCTCCGGCGTGAGCCAGCTCATTTCCGCAATGGAGAGTGACTTCGGCTTTTTGCTTTTAAAACGCACGACGAGGGGCGTTGTTTTGACTGCCGAGGGTGAGAAGATGCTGCCGGCGGTGCGAGCATTTCTGTCGCAGGAAAACCGCATGCACGAGCTTGCGGCGAATATAAACGGTCTGGATATCGGTCTTATAACTATTGCCGCATATTCTTCGATAGCCACGCACTGGCTGCCGAGGGTCGTGGCGGCGTTCAAGAAAAAGTACCCGAAGATAACCGTAAACCTCATGGAGGGTGTGCGGCAGGAGGTCTTGCAGTGGATGGCAGAGGGCAGAGCCGATATCGGCTTCACCAGCGGCGGCGATGATATAGACGGCGACTGGGTGCCGCTTGCCGACGACCGAATGATCGCAATACTGCCGAGAGATCACCCGCTTGCCAATGCTGAGAGCTTTCCGCTTGAGCGCTGCAAACATGAGGGACTTATCATGCCTGCAATGGGCAAGGACGAGGATGTCATGACGATGCTAAAAAAATACGGCATTGAGCCGAATATCGTCTACTCGACCAACGAGAGCTTTTCGGCATGGGCGCTCGTCGAAAACGGGCTCGGCATCAGCCTTACGAACGAGCTTATCGTAAACGGCTGGATATGCGATGTCGCAAAGGTGCCGGTCTCGCCGCCGGAGAAGATAACGCTGGGCATGATACTGCCGTCGGTAAAGCATGCTTCGCCGGCCGTGAAGCGCTTTATGAAATACGCCGTCAAAGAGCTCAAGCAGTAGTGATGTATAATTTTTGCGCCATTGCGGAATAATCTATATAAATAAGTTGACGGGAGCCGAGCAACTATCGGTTTTGACGGGCGGATTTCCGCTCACGCTGCGCCGAAGCCATTTCCGGCAAAACTGCGCAGCATCTGGCAGTAGTGTTTTTCGAGGGATTTTCGGCTTTCTTTTGGTGCAGGCGGGCTTTGTGCCCGGCAAGACGAAAAAAGGCGAAAAGCACCGAAAGGGCACACTGACAGACGATAGGGGGTCGGCTCACGCCAACTTAACTTTTGAATTGGAGGAAACTGCAATGAGCAAAAAGAACAAGCAGAAGCAGCAGGGCGGCCAGACTCAGCCGACCGATACCGCTGAAAAGTAAATCAAATTTTTAAGAGCCGCTATCTTAACGATTGACGGCTCTTTTCTTTTTGAGTATTATATAGGCAAATGATTTTTCGGGAGAGGACATGCCGGATAAGCTTAGGGAAAAACGAAATAAATTCACGGAGAAATTTCTCAGGCTGCCACGCATGAAGGCGGCGTTTGAGGATGCGTGGTATCTGCACGGTCGTATGTTCGGGCCTATAATGGAGCCGGCGTTCGTGGGCGAGATCGCCGCACGGTTCCGGCTTGTCTCGGCACTGAACCTTATAAGCCGAGGCGAGGTGTTCACGGGCATGAGGAGACTCGACCGGCTGTATGAATACTGCCGCACGGACAACGACTATGCGGCGTGGCATTTCTTCATGGGGCTGTGCTTTGAGAAAATGGGCTTTCGTGACCGTGCTGCGGTGCTTTTTTCCGAGGCTGCGCAGCGTGAGCCGGAGTTTTACATGGTCTACCTCATGCTCGCCAAGTGCCTGCACGAGGAAAAGCACTATGAGGCGGCGCTGACAAACTACTTACAAGCGCTTGAGCGGATCGTGAACTCGCCGCAGCGCAACGAGGTGCCCGCCGTCAGGCAGGAGCCGCTCACGGGCTCTATCCACGGCAACATGGCCACCTGCCTTATCATGATGCGGCATTACGATGAGGCAGAGTACGAGCTGTACGAAGCGGAAAGCTTTAACTATTCTCCGCCTATGCTCGACCTTTCGTGGGCGATGCTGTACGCTGCGACCGACCGCAAGCTGCTTGCCCGGCAGAAGATGGCGGCGCTGCGCAAGGCGATGCCGGAGATCGAGGCAAGATATGCGCTGACGGTCGAGGAGATACTTGCAAGGAAAAATCCGCGCTTTGCCCTGCAAAAGCCGCAGCTGAATGTTCTCAGCGGGTTCTGGGACTGGTTTTCCGGCGAGCAGGAACGGTTTTTGGATGCGTTCAAATCCGGCGTTGGGCTGACCGGCTTCGGCGCACTTGAGGATAAGCTGCGTGAGATATTTTATCACAACGGCGAGACCGTGCGCTTTGCCCTGAGCCGTGACGGCAGCAAGACCTGCATCAGCTTTTTTGACAACTACAATCTTACATATGAAATTTGGCTTGACAAGCTCATTGAGCTTGCCCCGAGGGAGCTTCGGGACAGGTGGAGCTTCTATGCGGTGCACTGATATGATAAAATTTGTTTTGTTTGACTTGGACGACACGCTGCTCGACTTTCATAAGGCCGAGGCAGCGGCAATAAAAAAGACCTTTTCCCACATCGGCATCCCCACAGACGACGGGACAGTAGCCCGCTACAGCGAGATAAACGCCAGCCAGTGGCGGATGCTTGAACTGGCAAAGTAAGGATGTGGCGGCGGCTCGAAAAAGGCGAGATAAGCCGTGAGCAGGTGCTGCTCGAGCGATTTGACATTCTCTTTGACGAGCTTGGTGTGCGCATCCCCAGCGAAATGGCACAGAAAACCTATGAGTACCTCCTCGGCGTGGGGCACTATTTCATCGACGGCGCACCTGAGGTTCTGAATGCGCTGCACGGCAAATACCGACTGTACATTGTGTCAAACGGTACGGCAAATGTTCAGGACAGACGGCTGCACAGTGCGGATATGGAGCGTTATTTTGATGGCGTGTTCATCTCCGAACGGGTGGGGCATAATAAGCCGAGCAAGGCGTTTTTCGATGCCTGCTTTGCCGGGATAGACGGCTTTGACAGGGACAGCGCCTTGATCGTCGGCGATACCTTAAGCTCGGATATCTTAGGCGGCATAAATGCCGGCATCAAAACCTGCTGGTTTAACCCCAAGGCTCTCCCCGCAGACCCCGACATTCCCGCCGACTACGAGATCCGCTCGCTATCCGAGCTTCCCACCCTGCTCGAAAGAATATAAAAAAACCGCCCTTATCCGGCGGTTTTAGTCTTTTTTGAACGCAAAGAGTTTTTGCCCAAAGTAGTTTAGAACGGTGAAGATGACCATTCCGGCGAGCATTGCAATGTTTTCCTGCGCAGTCACCGAGGCACTCGCCAGAAGCTGCGTAATCAGCGGCTTTGCGACCGAGTATGCGGCAAAATAGCACACTGATATGTTTATCACGAAGCGCACTATATATTTTGCGCTGCGCTCGGTACGCCGGAAGGTGAAGTACTTATTCAGGAAGTAGCTCAAAATGCTGCCGAAAAAGTAGTTTGACGCAGAGGACAGCCAGTAGCTTAGGTGCAGGCAGTTGTAGAATATGAACATTATACCTGCGCCGAACAGCGTGTTCACTGCGCCCACGAGCACAAAGCGCACGACTGTGCTGTCAAATAATTTCTTCATCATAGACCTTTATATCTCCGATGCTCTCGCATTTTGCGCACACGGCGATATGGTAGCCGTCGTGCTCAAGCTGCAAAGTTGAGTATTCGCCGATGCGCCTTGCCGCTTCAAACGAGGGAAGCGGCGTTTTGAAGCCCATGCCGGTGGCCTTTATGTAGCTTTCCTTGACGACCCAAATGCGGCAGAACTCCACATCGGGCGCATCGCTTGCGGCAAGACGCTCATTTTCATCTGCGGTGAAAAATCGCTTTGCCAGCCGAGCGGTGTTTTCCCGTGGATACTCGATATCCACGCCTATCTCGCAGTCGGAAACCGCACACACGGCGTATTTGCCGCTGTGCGACAGCGAAAAGTGCGCTCCACCGTCAATGTACGGCTTGCCGTTATCGCCCAAGGCATATTCGACCGGTGCGCCGAGTGCACGATACAGCAGAAGCTCCGCACCCAATGAGCAGCGGCACTTTTCGTCGTCCGGACAGCGCAGCGCCTTCTGGCGGCGATAGTCGGACACCTCGGTCAGCGCACGCTCGATATCGAGCGTACTCACATCGGCAATATAAAGCCTTACCATCACGCTCTCATCGCATCGAGCGTTTTCTGGAACAGCGTGTCCAGATCCCAGCCGCACATCTCGGCGCCGCGGATGATGACATCACGGGAGCAGCCGGCAGCAAACTTCTTGTCCTTGAACTTTTTCTTTATGGACTTGACCTCCATGTCGGAGATGCCGTTCGGGCGCATGAGCGCAACAGCGCCGATAAGCCCCGTAAGCTCGTCCGTTGCGTACAGCACCTTTTCCATGAAAAGCTCCGGCTCAACATCGATGCAGATGCCGTAGCCGTGGCTGATAACGGCGTGGATTACCGATTCGTCTATGTCCAGCTCGTGCAGCATCTCGTTAGCCTTGACGCAGTGCTGCTCGGGATACAGCTCAAAGTCTATGTCGTGAAGCATGCCGACAGCTGCCCAGAACTCGACACGCTCGGGGTCAAATTCCTTGGCGAGCTCGCCCATGACCTTGGAAACGGTCTCGGCGTGCTGAAGATGGAAAGCGTCCTTGTTGAAGCGGCCGACAAGCTCTCTGGCCTGCTCAACGGTGGGGATGTAACTCATAAATACCACTCCTTACAGCAATGATATCTGATGATACAACATTCGACATTGAAAATCAAGAAAAACAGCGTCGTTGACGCTGCTTTTCATGGCGTGATGACCTGTGTTCCGGGGATGGCGGTAGCCTGCGGCTGAGCGGGGCTTGTGTCCGGCCGTGCAGTGTTCTCCGCACTGTCCTTTACCGCATCGCCGACATCATCGGCACCGTCTTTTACCGCATCGCCGACATCGTCTGCACCGTCTTTTACCGCATCGCCGACATCGTCTGCTGCGTCCTTGATATCGTCGCCGATATCGCTGTCATGGGGGATGTCGGTCACAACGCCGCCGTGGTTGTCGTTTACATTGCCGCCGTCGGTGCAGGCGCAGACCGCCGTGCACAGCATGGCAAGTGCAAGTATGAGAAGAATGGCTTTTTTCATAGAAGAACCTCCAAATCCAAATTATATTCGCAGGTAGTTTCTGCGAAAAAGCAAAATTATATTCACATTGAACACATTGAAAATTTTCGTACGGCATGATATATTGGGAAGCATGGAAGATTTGAGAAAAAACGATATATTTGAGGCCGAGATAGTCGGCTACTCCTCCGACGGCAGCGGCGTGAGCCGCATAAACGGCAGGGCGGTATTCGTCCCACGCACGATCGTGGGCGAGGTGTGGCAGGTGAAGATACTCAAGGTCACGAGCTCCGCCGTGTGGGGGAAAGCGATAGAGCCGGTGCGCCTGTCGCCCGAGCGGCGCACGCCCGACTGCGAATATTGTGTTCGCTGCGGCGGCTGCACCCTGCGGCACATGAGCTATGATGAGGAGCTGCGCTTTAAGTTAGGCAGGTTAAACGATGCGCTGACGCATATAGGCCGGCAGACCGTGCAGGCCGAGGAGATCATCGGCAGCGACCGCCGGGAGCGCTACCGCAACAAGGGTATTTACACCGTGCGCAGCGTCGCAGGTGAGCTCAAAAGCGGATTTTTTGCGCCCCGCACGCATGAGCTCGTGCCGGTCGAGCGCTGCCTTCTGCAAAACGAGGCAGCCGACAGGGTGACGGCGGCGGTGCTGGAGTATATGCGCAAAAGCGGCATTGACGCTTATGACGAAAAGTCCCGCAAGGGCAGCGTACGCCATGTCTTTGTGCGCACGGCGGTAAACACCGCCGACTGCGTTGCCTGCATCGTCACCGCCAGGGGCTTCGGCGACAAGACCACGGCGCTGACAGACTACCTGCGCAGCGCTTGCCCCGAGCTCACGGGCATAGTTTTGAATGTCAACAAGACCCCGGGCAACACCGTGCTTGCCGGTGATTTTTACACGCTTTGGGGCAGGGACACCGTCTGCGACAGTCTCGGCGGCATTGAGTACGAGATATCGCCGCAGGCATTTTATCAGATAAATCCGCCGCAGGCCGAAAAGCTGTATAACAGGGCGGTCGAATACGCCGGGTGCACGGAAAATTCGACGGTGCTCGACCTGTACTGCGGTGCAGGCACGATAAGCCTGTTTTTGGCGAAAAAAGCGGGGAGGGTGATAGGTGCGGAGATAATTCCCGAGGCCATCGAGAACGCAAAGCGCAACGCCCGCCGCAACGGCATCGAAAATGCCGAGTTTATCTGCGCAGATGCGGCCGAGGCGGCGGAAATGTTCCTGAGAGACGGCATCCACCCCGAGACCGTGGTCGTCGACCCGCCGAGAAAGGGCATGGACGAGGAAGCGATACGCACCGTGTGTAAAATGCACCCCGACAGGGTCGTGTACGTTTCCTGCAACCCCTCGACCCTTGCCCGGGACATTCTGATTTTCAACGCCCACGGCTACGCCCTCGCCGCCGCAACGGCACTGGACATGTTCCCGAGAACGAGCCATTGCGAAGCAGTGGTTAAGCTGATTCGCAGATAAGTTTGCCTTACGGCAAGTGAAGTTTTTTGATAAAAGTGAAGTTTTCGCAGAAAGTCAAGTTTAATGTAAAGGAAAATGCAAAATGAGCAAGAAGAAAAAACACGAGCGTTTAAGTTGGTGTCCACCGGAGAATTACAAAGAATTTTTCAGCCCATTGGCGGACGAGGATTTCAAAGCCGAACACCCAATCGGCTATTATATCTTGGCGTTATTCGGCGTAACCGTCTTGCTGCTGCCGGGTATAGTGTTTGCGTTTGTCCTTTCGGATAAGGGAGCGGAAGGTTATTGGCCCTTGCTGGGACTTGCAGGCGGATTCGTGTTCGGTATTGGATTGTTTAATTATGTTGGAATCATCATAAAACAGTTTTTGGGGCATTGGGTGAGCATAATATCGTTTCTTCTTGGCGGGGCAATGATGTATTTCACTTGGATCATGTGCTGATACGGATCGCTGGGCTTTATTAGACCGTTGTTTCAATCCATTGCGAAGCAAACATCATCATATAGGGAATGAGGTCTCCCGTGGAGGTATCCAAAATCGCTTAGTGCTGATGACTTCTGAAAAATCGAAAACGGAGGTTTATTATGAAAGCATGTTTGATAGTCGGAGCGGGAGGGGCGATAGGCTCGATGCTGAGGTATCTCATGAGCCTTATATCGCTCGACGAGACGGTGATCTTTCCCGTAAAAACATTGGCCGTCAATGTGCTGGGCGCATTTTTGATCGGCATTATCGCAGCACTTGCGCTCAAAAATGCCGATTTTGACCCGAAGCTTACGCTGTTTTTGAAAACCGGCCTGTGCGGCGGGTTTACGACATTTTCGACCTTTGCTTTGGAGTCGTACGACCTCGTGAGCGGCGGCCATTGGGCGATGACGCTCGGCTATGTCGCCCTGAGCGTTATTCTATGCATCGCAGCGGTGTTTGCCGCCGAGGCGATGGTAGGCAGAATTTGATGTGTGCGGCGGCACACTCGTAACTCAAAAAAGCCACGGGAAATAGTAGCAAGTTAGAAGTATGAAATGTATTTAAAAGTGGTGCATGTTGACTTGCTTGTTTATTTTTTCTATACTAATCACAATGGGAGGTGACCCTTTATGGGAATTTTCAAAAAGCAAAAATACAAAGTAGCCAAAAGTGCAAAACTGATGGGCGTACGAACTGCTGTTGAATCAGAGTTTCATTTGATTGGGCAAATTGATGTGAACTATTCAGTATACTGCTTTTTCGTTGAGTATGTTGATGGTACATCAGGAACGGAAGAAGTTGCATCCAATGCGCCAAATGGTACAAGCGAGGAAAAGGAAAGATTTCAGCAGTTGATGAGACTATCAAACGAAGCTGAAAACAAGGCATCGCAATCCACGGCCGAGGTAAGCACAAGTTCTAGCGCAATGGATGAATTAAAAAAATTAAAAGATCTTTATGATGCTGGAGTTGTCCCAGAAGAAGTATACTTGGCCAATCGGGAAAAACTGCTTGCAAGTTTGTCAGAAACAACCGCTGAAGAACCTTCCCCTGTCAAATTCAACATTCAAATTGATAGGGTTAATCGCCCTAATTCAGGTGAAGCAAAGACAGTGTTATACATCGATGATGAAAAACGAAATGATGTAGATTTAAAAACCAGCGTTGCCCTAAGTCTGTCTAGGGGACATCATACTATTCAATTTAGGAGGGCAACGGTTAAAAGTAACACTATCGAGTTTGATGTTATTGGCAGCGAAAAGTATTACATTTCATTTGCGCCTAAAACATTTACCATTGAAACGACTATAACAAAAAGCTGACAGTATCCTTAGTGAATTGCGATTTGAAGCAGTTGCTTTTTGGAAAGCGGCAGTGTTAAGCAAGAAAAGATTGCGATTATTATAGAAGCGATTACGAGAATACCGAAAACTAAGATGGAACGGAAAACTCCCGAAATTTTAATATCGGCAAGCGGAGTTGCCGTGCTGGCGGCGATATTTGCGCTGTGGTGCGGCGGAGTGCGCTATTCGGCGGCAGGCATGACGGCGGCGGTCATAAGCGCCGTTTTGTTTACGCTCGTGTGCCTGCGATTTGTGCCCAAGTGGGTGGATGCATGGCGTGACGGCGAGCCGGATGCTCCGGGCCTTGACGGCGAGCCACGGCATATCTGCGTGCGGATTTTTGCGGCGGTACTGCTGTGGGATGTGCTCATCATCGTTATCGTCTACATCCTGCGCCGTATCTTCGGCTGCACCGACGGCTTTTTTGACGCGCTCGATTTCTGGACATGCACCGACAGCGGGCATTACCTTGATATCGCCCGTGACTGGTACCTGTCAGAGGGCAGCGTCGACAGACTTGTGCAGCTCGTTTTCCTGCCGGGCTATCCCGTCGTTGTGCGGCTCGTCACGGCGGTGACAGGCGACGGGCTTATCGCCGGACTTATCGTGTCGGCGCTGTGCTTTGCCGGAGCGAATGTCATGCTTTATAAGCTCATTTCGCTCGACTGCGGGCACGAGACGGCGCTGAGGGCGGTCAAATTTCTGAGCCTTTCTCCGGCGGTGTTCTTCTTTGCCGCACCCATGAGCGAGAGCCTGTTTTTACTGTGTACGCTCGGCTGCATGTACCTCGTGCGGCGGGGCAAAATGCTGCCTGCGTGTTTACTCGGCGCATATGCGGCGTTTACACGCTCGCTTGGCGTGGTACTTATAGTGCCGGTGGTGTTCGAGCTCGTGCAGCGCAGGGCGAAATTGAAAGACTACCTGTGCGTGCTCATCATTCCGCTCGGCTTTGCGGCGTACTGCCTTGTAAATTACACGGTCTCGGGAGATGCGTTCAAGTTCATGCAGTATCAGCGTGAGCATTGGAATCAGCAGCTCGGCTGGTTCTTCAATACCGCTGCGTATCAGACCGAAAACGCCATATACAGCGCTTCCGGCAACGGCGTCAACTTTTTCGGCCTGTGGCTGCCGAATTTGCTTGCGCAGGCGCTGTCGCTGGTGCTCATGCTTTTTGCGGTCAAAAGACTTCGCAGCTCGTACACGGCGTATTTTCTCGCATACTTCATCGTTGCCGTCGGTGCGACTTGGCTTTTGAGCGCACCACGCTACATTGCGGCGGCGTTCACCGTGCCGACAGCGCTTGCGGTTATAACTCACGACCGGCGAGTTGACTGGTGCTTAACGACACTGAGTGTCCTTGCGGGGGCGGTGTATTTGTGCGAATTTGTCCTACGCTGGCAGGTTTGGTGAAAAATGAGCAGTAAAACAGGAGAAATATTAAAAGTTTTACTTGTAAAGCGCAAAAAGCTGTGGTATAGTATTAAAGCTATTTGGTGTAATTATCGAAAGGATTTGATATAAATGAGTACTGTTAAGCTGATTCTTACTATTTTGCAGCTCCTGTCCGGCCTGGCCGTGACGGTCGTCGTTCTTATGCAGAGCGGCAAGAGCGCAGGTCTGTCCGGCGCTATCGCCGGCGGCGCCGAGACCTTCCTGTCCAAGGGCAAGGCCAAGACCATTGATGCAAAGCTTGCAAAGTGGACAAAGTGGTTTGCACTTGCATTTGCGATCCTGACTCTCGTCCTGAATATCGTCAAATAAGAAATAGACAGTGACGGTGCAGTTTTGTGACTGCACCGTTTTTTGTTTTGTTATGAAGAAGTTGAGCTTAAAAAAGATGCCGGGCGGGATAAAGGCGGCCTTCCCGTATACGATACCCGTGTTTCTCGGTTGGATATTCGTTGCGCTGACCTATGGCGTTCTGATGAGCGATATCGGCTACAACGCATGGTGGACGATGCTGTTTTCGGCCGTGTGCTTTTGCGGGAGCATGCAGATAGCGGCCATCCCCATGATGGCTGCGGGCTTTGACCCTGCGCAGATGCTGCTCATGAGCTACCTTGTCAACTTCCGCCACAGCTTCTACGGAATCCCGCTGCTGGAAAAGTACAAGGATGCAGGCGTGCTGAAGCCGTTTATGATATACACGCTTTCCGACGAGCAGTTTTCGCTCTCCGTTTCGGCGCAGAAGCCGGAGGGAGTTGAGGACAAATATTTTTACTTCGGTATAAATTTTTTGTGCTTCATCTACTGGGTCGGCCTTTGCGGCCTCGGCGGCGTTATCGGAGGACTGATAACCTTCGACACGACGGGGCTTGACTTTGCGCTGACTGCGATGTTCGTCGTCATGTTCCTGCAGCAGTGGAAGGAAAAGCGCAATCGCCCCGCCTGCGTTATCGGCATAGGCGTAACGCTTTTGTGCCGTATATTCTTCGGCACGAGCGTGTTTCTCATCCCCTCGCTGCTCGTCATTTTGCTGATTTTCTGGATAGGGAGGGATAAACTGTGACGCTTACCGTGACCCAAACCCTCGTGACAATTGCGGCCATCGCCCTCGGCGTGCAGATATCCCGCTGGCTGCCGTTCGCTGCGTTTTCCGGCAAAAAGGAGCTGCCGGAGTTTATTAAATACCTCGGCAGGGTGCTTCCGCCCGCACTCATGGGGCTTTTGGTGGTTTACTGCTTCAAAAACACCCCGATACTCACGGGAAACCACGGCCTGCCGGAGCTTATCGCAACTGCGGTCGTTATCGGCACATATGCGTGGAAGGAAAATTTCCTCATCTCCGTCGGCGGCGGCACGGCGGTGTATATGATACTTGTTCAATTCGTTTTCTGAAAAGTCGGCTTCGGCCGACTTTTTTTATTGTTCAAATCCTGTTTATTGCAATCGGTGATGCGCAATGGTATAATAAGCTATCTTCAAATCCGAAAGGAAACAATACTATGTGCGGAATCGTTGGCTTCGTCGGAAAAGAACAGGCAGCCCCCATATTGTTGGAGGGGCTGGAAAGGCTTGAGTACAGAGGCTATGACTCGGCGGGCATTGCCGTTGTCTCTCCAAGGCATGAGCTCCAGGTCAAAAAGGCAAAGGGGCGTCTGCAGGTACTCAGCGATATAACTCAGGGCGGCAAGAGCGTTGAAGGCACTCTCGGCATCGGCCACACCCGCTGGGCGACCCACGGCGAGCCGAACGATGTAAATGCTCACCCTCAGCTCAGCGGCGACGGCAAGATAGCCGTCGTACACAACGGCATTATAGAAAACTATGTAGAGCTGCGCGATTTTCTGATCGCCAAGGGCTATAAATTCTGCTCCGAGACCGACACCGAGGTCGTCACTCAGCTGATATCGTACTATTACGCTGAGTGCGGCGATATACTCGACGCCGTGTTCAAGGTGCTGCACCGCATCGAGGGTGCATATGCGCTGGGCATCATCTGCGCCGACTGCCCGGATCGCTTCGTCGCAGCACGCAAGGATGCACCGCTGCTCATAGGCTACGGCGAGGGCTGCAATTTCATTGCCTCCGATGTTACGGCGATAATCAAGTACACCCGTGACATTTCCTACATGGAGGACGGCGAGGTCGCAGTTGTGACGGAAAACGGCGTGCAGGTCTATGACAGCATGGAGGAGCCTATTGAGAAGGAGCACCATTTTGTTGACTGGGATGTCTCTGCTGCCGAAAAGGGCGGCTATGCCCACTTCATGCTCAAGGAAATCATGGAGCAGCCCGAGGCTATCCGCAAAACTGCGTTCAACCGCATCCGTGATAACCGCATCGTGCTTGAAGATCTCACGATAGACGCGGACTATATTAAAAGTATAAGCAAGATATTCATAATCGCCTGCGGCTCGTCATATCATGTGGGTGTAGTCGGGAAGTACAACCTTGAGCGCTTGCTCAGAAAGCCCGTTGAGGTCTGCCTTGCGTCGGAATTCCGCTACTGCAATCCGCTCGTTGACGAATCGACGCTCGTCATCGTCATCAGCCAGTCGGGAGAGACGCTTGACACGATGGCGGCGCTGCGTGAGGCAAAGAGCCTCGGCGCTCACATACTGTCGATAGTCAACGTCGTGGGAAGCTCCATAGCAAGAGAATCCGACGATGTGCTCTACACTTGGGCAGGCCCCGAGATAGCGGTCGCAACGACAAAGGCATACTCCACCCAGCTCGTGCTTTTGAATATGCTCGGCCTTTGCTTTGCCGATATCCTCGGCACGGTAAGTGCAGCCGAGTACACCGAGATGGTCGATGAGCTTCTGCGCCTGCCTGCGAAGATGGAGCAGATACTCGAGCATACCGACGATATCAAGCACTATGCTTCCAACTACTTTAACCACAACTCCGTGTTCTTCATCGGCCGCAATCTCGACTATGCGATGGGACTGGAGGGCTCGCTCAAGCTCAAGGAGATATCCTACATCCACTCCGAGGCATACGCATCGGGCGAGCTTAAGCACGGCACGATATCTCTTATCGAAGACGGCACGCTCGTTGTCGCCCTCGGCACATATGCTCCGCTGTTTGACAAGGCCATGAGCAATGTCGTTGAGGTTCAGGCGAGAGGAGCGGATGTCTTGGCACTGACCACCGAGAGCCATGCTGCGGAGATGCGCAAGACGGTCGAAAATGTAATTACCGTACCCGAGTCACATACGATATTCCAGCCTTCTCTGGGGGTTGTGCCCTTGCAGCTTTTCGCCTACTATGTGGCACTGCTGCGAGGCTGCGATATTGACAAACCCAGAAATCTTGCAAAGTCGGTGACAGTTGAGTAATTGAAAAGTTTATTGGCATTTGTTGCGTGCGTGGTCTGTAAGATCACGCACGGAATTTTAAGGCTTCTAAACAAAGGAGGAACGGCGCTTCCGGGCAAGCTTGCGCTTAAAATTTGCCCCGAGGTGCTGGAGCTGACAGCCCGTGGGGTGAGCACGCTCATGATTACGGGGACAAACGGAAAGACCACCTCTGCCAGAATGGCGGAAACGGCGCTGGGTAACGCCGGACTTGACGCATTTTCAAACCGATCGGGCGCAAACCTCATCGGCGGCATAGCCTGCGAGTTTATTGAAAATGCAAGCATTTTCATGCGCCCGAAGAAAAAATGGGCGGTCATCGAGTGCGACGAGGCGGCGGCTCGTCGGGTGTTTCGTGCAACGAAGCCCAAGGCCGTGCTTGTCACGAATCTGTTCAAGGATCAGCTTGACCGCTACGGCACGGTGACAACGCCCCGAGACGCAATTGCGCAGGGCTTGAGTGCAACACCCGAAACGCTCGTGTGCCTGAACGCCGACTGCCCGATGGCGGCGAGCATAGCCGATAAGGTGCCGAACAAAGTTTTGTGGTACGGCCTATCGGCGGGCGATAAGCTCTCACCCGAAAGCGGCGAGGAAAGCCGCTGCGTTAATTGCGGCGCAAAGCTTGAGTACGACTATGTGACCTACGCAAACTTAGGCGGCTTTCGCTGTCCAAAATGCGGCACTCGTCGGCATGAAACGCTCGTCACGGTGAGTGATGTGCTGGCGGACGGATGCTTTGTCATTTCAGACGGCGCGGAGAAAACTCTTGCGGAATGTGCGCTCCCGGGGCTATATAATATCTATAACGCCGCAGGCGTGACTGCACTCATGACGGCGGCGGGCGTTGAGCTGCGATACACTCTGAAAGCCGTGTCGAGCTTCGAGTGCGGCTTCGGACGCATGGAAAAGTTTGCCCTCGGCAAGGCCGGCGCAAGGATGATACTTATAAAAAATGCCGCTGCTGCAGACCAGACGCTGGATACGATACGCAGCGACAAAAACGCAAAATCTCTCGTTTTCGTCATTAATGACAGGCCTGCCGACGGCACGGATATCTCGTGGCTGGACGATGCCGACTTCGGTGCGCTCCGGCGCATGAGAAACCTCAAGAATGTCTACTGCACCGGCGACAGAGCCGAGACCATGGCGCAGCGTCTTGAGCGTGAGAGCTTCGTGTGCGAGACAATTTCAAATTACGCACAGCTTTTCAAGCGCCTCCGAGACGAGGATGCGTTTATCTATATACTTCCGACATACACCGCCATGCTCGAAGTCCGGCAAGAGCTTGTACGCAGGCTCGGCGGCAAAAACTTCTGGGAATAAAGATACGGGACGGAACAAATGATAAGATTTTATAACGGCAGGGTGCTAAGCTTTGTAAACGGCACCGAAATTACAAATGACGAGGTATGGACAGACGGCAGCAGCATATGCTATGTAGGCCCGAAAAAGGCAGCTATGCCGCAGTTTGAGCGGGAAATCGACCTTAAAGGCGACCTGCTGCTCCCGGGGTTTAAAAATGCGCACACCCATTCGGCGATGACCTTCCTGCGCTCAATGGCGGACGATATGCCGCTTGACCGCTGGCTCAACGAGCAGGTGTTTCCCCGTGAGGCGAAGCTTTCACCGGATATGCTGTATGTCATGACGAAGCTCGCCATAATGGAGTACCTTTCAAGCGGCATCACCTCAAGCTTTGATATGTACTTCCACAACGATGCCTATGTTAAGGCAAATGTGGACGCAGGCTTCCGCACAGTCATCTGCGGTGCGCTCAACAACTTTGACCGTGACATCACGGCGCTCGAGCGGGAGTATCTGCATTTTAACGACTGCAACGAGCTTATATCCTACCGCCTCGGCTTCCACGCCGAGTACACGACAAGCCTTGAGCGCATGGAGTATGTTGCCTCTCTCACGCACAAATACAAAGCGCCCATGTTTGTCCACTCGTCCGAGACAAAAGGCGAGGTTCAGGGCTGCATCGAGCGCCACGGCGTTACGCCAACCGTGCTTTTTGATAGGCTCGGCATGTACGATCACGGCGGCGGCGGCTTCCACTGCATATATATGAGCGAGGAGGATATCGACATCTTCAGGCGCCGCAAGCTTTGCGCGGTTCTGAACCCCGCATCAAATCTTAAGTTAGCAAGCGGCATTGCACCGGTCACGAGATTTCTTTCCGAGGGCATTGACCTTGCCATAGGAACCGACGGCGCAGCGTCAAACAATGCGCTCGACTTCTTCAGGGAAATGTACCTTGTTACGGCTTTGGCCAAGTACCGTGAAGCGGACGCTTCCGTGTGCGATGCAAACAGGGTGCTTGAAATGGCGTGCGTTGGCGGCGCCAAGGCGATGGGTTTAACGGACTGCGACTGCATAGCCACCGGCAAAAAGGCGGATATGACGGTCATAAATCTGCACAGACCGAATATGCACCCGCTGAATAACATCAGCAAAAACATCGTTTACGCAGGCTCGAAGGAAAATGTGCGCCTGACGATGGTAAACGGCAAAGTCTTGTACGAAAACGGCGAGTTTTTCATCGGCGAGGATGCCGGGAAGCTCTACGCCGAGGCAGATAAAATTTCTGAAGCGCTAAGATGAGAGAAATTGACCTTCATACACATACGAATATATCCGACGGCTCGGAAAGCCCCGCAGACACCGTTGCTCACGCAAAGGCGCTCGGACTCAAGGCCATCGCCATAACCGACCACGACACGGCAAACGGCGTTCCCGAGGCTAAGGCCGCCGGAGAAAAGCTTGGAATCGAGGTCGTAGGCGGTTTGGAGCTTGGCTGCGGCTGGTACGGCAAAGAGGTGCACATGCTTGCATACGATATCGATCCGCACAACGAGAAGCTCAACGGCACACTCGAGTGGATAGTCACCGACCGTGACGAGCGCAACAAAAAGATGGTCGACCTCATGGCTAAGGACGGCATAATTATAGACTTAGACGAGCTCAAGGCCGAGCACCCGGGCTCGATAATCGGCAGGCCGCATTTTGCGCTGTGCCTTATCAGAGCCGGACTTGCCGACAGCGTGCAGGACGCATTTGTGCGATATCTTGACCCGGGCAGAAAGTATTATATCCGCAGGCACTTCCTCTCCGTTGAGGAAGCGGCGGAGCTTATCCGCGGAGCGGGCGGAGTGTCGTCTATTGCGCACCCCATGCAGTACAGGCTTGACGATGAGGGCATGACCGAGCTTTTGGAAAAGGCACGGGATGCCGGCGTTTCGGGCCTTGAGTGCTACTACTCGGGCTACTCACCCGAGGTCTGCGCACGCCTGAAAGCGCTTGCCGCTGCCTACGGCTTCTGCGCCACCGCAGGCAGCGACTGGCACGGCAGCCACAAGCCGCACATCGAGATGGGCAGCGGCATGCATGGGGAACTCAATGCGCCCTACGAGCTGCTTGCAAAGCTGCGTGAAAGAGAAAAATGTCATGGCTTTTCTAAATGAAGTCATGGCATTTTTTCATACCCATTGCAAAGCAGATAATATAGTGATAAAATATTAACAATCGAGGGAAAAGGAGAAAAATCATGCCACATACGACAGCCATAGTTCTGGCCTGCGTGTTCGCAGCCTTGGCGTTGATCTCCACCGTTTTCGTGAAGAAAAGAACCCTGCGCATCGTGCTTACGGCAGTGTGCGTCGCCATAGCGCTGCTTTGCATTGTGTGCGTCAGGCAAACGGCGCATGACGATGAAATAAAAAAAGAATCGCTCGAACGGGTGTCGGACGACATTGAGTTTGCGGGCAATATCATAGAGAGCACGAAGTTTTCCGGCTCGCAGGTGACATACCCCTATGAGGGCGGAGACGACGATGCGTACAAGCAGCTCACGGATAATCAGAAAAAGCTCTATGACGAGATACTGCCCAAGGTGCAGCGCATTGAGGACTTTACATACACTGCAGAGGAATACGGCTACGATACACTGGACGATCTCCTCATCGTCATGGGAGCGCTAAATCAGGATCACCCCGAGCTTGAGCTGTATTTTCTCATCTCCGAGGTCATTGACGGCGACATGACGACGGCACTTACCTCCCACTACTTCATGCCCGGGGGCGGCGATGTTACGACATCAGAGCAAAAGGATGAGCTCCGGCACGAGCTTGAGGTGTTCGATGCCGAGTGCGACGCAATTGTCGCCGGTATGCCGGAGGGGCTGAGCACCTACGATAAATACCGCTATCTCGCCGTGGTCATATCGCTCAGGACGACCTACGACTACGACAGCGTCGGCGGAACGCAGATAGGCACCGCCTACGGTGCGATAGAGGGCGGCCACTCGATATGCCAAGGCTACTCACGGGGCTTTGAGTACCTGTGCAAAAAGGCAAACCTGTGGTGCAGAACGGTCAGCGGCGAATCCCGCAATGTTTCGCACGCATGGAATCTCGTGCGGCTTGAAAGCGGCACATACCATGTCGATGTCACATGGTCCGACGGCTATGATATTCCGCCCGACGGTCTTGATTGGTTCAATTACTTCATGCTCACGCAGGACGAGATACTCGCAGACCACGATATCGAGGACGGTACCGTTGCCACCGGCACGCATATCGACCCGCCGATATGAAAAGATGGCAGACAAGCTGTCTGCCATCATAGAATTTAATTTCAGAAGATATCCTGCACAACTCTCTCTGGGGGCACCTCGAGCAGTGAGGGGTCGGAGATAAAGCGGTTTATATACTTAAACACGGTCGCATAGTAGTGACCGTCGACGGTACGCTCGTCCATGACGAACTTGCCGTCAACATACTTTCGCTCAACGGGAACGCCGTTGCGGTCAAGCTCGACCGCTTTGCGCTTTGCACCGAACGAGATGAACACCGGCAGAGTGCCGAAGTTGTAGATATGATGATAAATGGGACCGATGCCGAGCGAGCCGAGGTCGGTGATTATCATCGAGCCGTGGAATGGGCTGACATCGAGCAGATTCTTCGGCAGCAGGCCGAAGTAATCGCCGACATTGAGCAGCCAAATGATGAAGCGGATTAGGAAGCGGGGCATCTTGGCAAACTTGTTTGCAAACTCCTCCGTGCCGTTGTCCTCATCGGAGGTTTTGATCTTCTCTATCTCCTCGTTCATCTTACGGTAGACATCGAAGATGGTGTCCGTGGGGTCAAACTCGACCTTGATGGTGGTCTCGGTAGCGTTGATAGCGAGGCTTCTCTTGACCGTCAGCACGACCTCAATGTTATTGCGGGCGTATACCCGGCGGCCGACGACAAAGCGGTTGAGGGCGGGCAGCTCTGCAATGGCCCTGACATAGGCTGCGATGAAAAGATGCAGCATGCCGATGCCCTTGTAGCCGTTGAGACGCTGCTGCCTGAACCAGCGGTCGGCGTTTGTTATCTCAAACGATTCCTGGTAATAGTTGCATGCATCGTTTCTGTGCGGCATTATGTAGGGAATGAAGTTGAAAAAGCCGTTGAGTGAACGGATACGGCGTCCGTCGACACGGTCTCCGCTGCGCCTGCGATAGTTGTTAGCCATTTATTAAGCCTCCCGGCGAAGTATTTCAAAATTTTGATTCAATTTCACACTTGCATTATATAAGTTATCTCGAAGTTTTGCAAGCGAAAATTAGAATTATTTACACAAACTCAACCGATAGAACGAAAACAACAAATATTAACGAGAAATTAACGCCTGTACGATTGCGAATTAAATGTCAATTTTGGCAGGACAGAGCGTTAATTTGCAAACTATATCGGCATATCAAGGCTTTTAGCCGATGGGCGGTCCGACGGCAGAATTGACGAAGTTTTGACCATCTCAATTGATTTGATTTTGTCAAACAAAATGCCGAAAAATCCTTGTTTTTCAGGGCATATTTTGTTATCATGCACATGCTGACTGTTATAGAAACTGTTACAGTTGTTGATTGTATAAAATTTCGGAAAGGGGGATGCTCTGATGCCGTTTGAAGCGATAGTTGATGTTTCTCTGGCAGAGGAAAGAGCCAAGCAGCTCGTGGATGATGCTCAGGCGGAGGCCAAGCGCATCGTTGCCGAGGCGGAGACTTTCAGCAAGGCCGATCAGGAAAAGGCTGCGCTGAAGGCAAAGGACGAGGTCGACGAAATGATAGACCGCACCGAGGCCAAGGCCGCTGAGGAAATCGAAAAAATCAATAGTGCTGCCGAAACCAAGGTTGCGGTACTCAACGCCAGAGCCGACAAGCGAATCACAAGCACGGCGACTATGGTCGTAGAAAGGATCGTGAACAGTTAATGGCCATCGTAAAAATGAAAAAGCTGAGGCTGATGGCTGTTCGAAATCAGAAAGAAGAGCTGCTCAAGCAACTGATGATTTTCGGCTGTGTTGAGCTTCGGGAGCCGGAAAATGACGGCCTTGCCCCGGAGCTTTCTCAGTATTTGAGCCGGGAGTCGAGCGGCATTTCCGAGCGCAGAGCCGAAAAGGCGCTTTTGCAGCAGGCTATCGGAGTGCTCAATACATACGCTCCGGCGAAAAGCCCGCTGCTGTCGGCTAAGCCCGATGTGGCGCTTTCGGAATTTCTGAACAGGCAGAGCCTCGAAAAATATCGCAGTGTGGCAGAAAATCTTATCGCCGATGAGGACAGGATAAAGCGCATCGGCACGGAGGAAAGCCGCATAAGAGGACTTATCGAATCTCTTGCACCGTGGCTGAGCTTCGACTGCCCCTTGGAGACGGAGGGGACCCGGGACAGCATCATGTTCCTCGGTGCATGTCCGGCAAAGGCTTCGCTTGACGACATTAGGGCAAGACTTGCCGAGGCTGCCGACGAGGCGGAGATATTCGAAGTTTCAAAGGATAAGCTCCAGCACTATCTCGTTTTGCTCAGCCACCGCTCGCAGCATCTGAAGGCGCTTGAGGCGCTGAGAGACTACAGCTTCTCGATAATGAGCTTTTCCGGCCTCACCGGCACGCCCAAGGAGTGTACCGACGGGTACAAGGCGGAGCTCAGGGCTCTTGCCAAGGAGAAAAATCAGCTTATCGAGGATGTCAAGTCAAAGGCAGAGCACAGAGCGGCTCTTGAGCTTTGGGCGGACAGAGCCGACACCGACATCGCCTTCAGCGAGGCCGAGGATAAGCTCATGGGAACACAGAGCACCGTTATTTTAGACGGCTGGTTCCCCGCAGAGAAGGAAGCCGAGCTTGAGAAGCTTCTCGGTAAGTTTGACTGCGCATATGAGGTCACAGATCCCGTCGAGGACGAGTACCCCGATGTGCCGGTGCAGCTTAAGAGCAATAAGCTGACAAACTCGATGAACATGATAACCAACATGTACAGCCTGCCGGCGTACAACGGTGTTGACGCAAACCCGATGATGGCGCCGTTTTTCATAATCATCTACGGACTTATGATGGCCGATATCGGCTACGGTCTCGTGATGGTGCTGGCCGCTATCGTCGCGATGAAGAAGATAAAGCCCAAGGGCGGCACGCTTGCGTTTTGCCAGCTGCTTTTGTATGCGGGTATATCGACCATGGTAATGGGCGCACTGACAGGCGGCTTCTTCGGTGATATACCGTATCGTCTGGTGCATCTTATTGACCCCGCCTCCACATGGGCGGGACTGCCGTATCTGTTCAGCCCCGTAAACGACAGCAACACCGTACTCTACGGCTCGCTGGTCGTCGGACTCATCCACCTTAACACCGGTATGGTGATAAGCTTTGTGGAAAAGTGCAAGGCGGGCAATTTGCTCGACGGTCTGTTCGAGGAAGGCTCGCTGTGGGTCATCCTCATCGGCGGTATTATGTGGGGCAGCACGATGCTGCTTCCGTCCGCTCCGGCGATGCTCGGCAAGGTCGGCGTGGTGATAATCATCGTCGGCAGCGTGCTTTTGCTGTTCGGTGCAGGCCGCCACTCAAAGGGCGTGTTCGGCAAGATAGGCGCAGCCTTCGGCTGTATCTACAATACGCTGACCGGCTGGTTCGGCGATGTGCTGTCGTATTCCCGTATCATGGCGCTCATGCTTGCAGGCGGCGTTGTCGCTCAGGTTTTCAACACCATTGCGCTCATGCCCGCAGAATCGGGCGGACTGAATGTCCTGACGGTCTTGGCGTTTCTGGTCATCTTCATAATCGGCCATGCGCTCAACTTCGGACTTAACCTTTTGGGCTGCTTCGTTCACGACCTGCGCTTGCAGTGTCTTGAGTTCTTCGGCAAGTTCTATGTCGACGGCGGCAAGCCGTTCAGCCCTCTCAAGGTCAACTCTAAGTACTACGATGTAATAGAATAAAAATACAACATAAATAAATTTAGGAGGATATCATAATGGAATTTCTGAACACCATCGGCGGTTACGCCATTGCACTTTTAGGCGCAGGTATGGCTGCATTTTTAGCTTGCATAGGCTCGGCAAAGGGTACCGGCATCGCCGGTGAAGCAGCTGCGGGACTGGCAGCGGAGGATCCCGGCAAGTTCGGTAAAGCACTTATCATCCAGGTCATCCCCGGCACTCAGGGTCTGTACGGCTTCGTTATCTGGTTCCTCGCTTTCGGCAAGCTCGTTCCGGGCATGACCGTTGAGCAGGGCATGCAGGTGTTCAGCGCATGTCTGCCCATCGCCATCGGCGGCCTGATTTCCGCTATCGCACAGGGCAAGGTCGCAGCGGCATCCATCAACATTCTTGCAAAGAAGCCCGACGACTGGTCCAAGGGCATGATCTTCTGCATCATCGTTGAATTCTACGCAATTTTGTCCCTGCTGGCATCCTTCCTGATGCTCAACGGCCTGAGCTTCTGATAAAAAAGCAAGGAGTTAGATGTATGAAAGGCACTGAAAAGATCATTGCCCATATAGAAAGCGACGCTCAGGCTCAGGCTCAGGCGCTGCTTGATGAGGCAAACAAAAAAGCGGAAGAAATTCGCAGTGCCGGCGAGAAAGCAGCGCAGGAGGCTTACGACAGGCTCATTCGTGAGGGCAAGGCCGAGTGCGAGGCGCTGTACGGCCGCAAGCTCCGTATGGCCGAGATGGAAGCCAAGAAAAATATTCTGGGCGCAAAGCAGGAAAGAGTGGTCGAGACCTTTGCAAAGGCCGTTTCGCTCCTGTGCGAGCTGCCCCGGGACAAATATGTTGCTTTGTTCGCCGAAATGGCAGCCAGGGTGTCGCAGACCGGCACGGAGACGATGTACTTCTGCAAAAACGATAAAGACGAATACGGACAGCGTATAGCAGACAAGGCCAATGAGTTGCTTGCTGCGCAGGGCAAGGTCGGAAAGCTTACGGTCGCAGGCGATCCGGTCAATATCTGCGGCGGCTTTGTTCTCATAGAAAACGGAATAGAGCTCAATTGCAGTGCGGAAATGCTCGTCGACCGCTGCCACAAGACCATGGTGGCCGAGGTTGCAAATGTGCTGTTTGAATGAGCATGCCCCGAAAGGGAGGTTAAGATTTGGCTAACAAAAAGTGTAATAAACAAGATTACCTGTGCCTGTCGGCCATGCTCAGAGCAAGAGAAGCCAAGATGCTCACCGGCGAAAAGGCCGAGCGTATGCTCTCGGCTCAAAGCTTCGAGGAAGCGGCAAAGCTTTTGTGCGACTGCGGATATGAGGATATGTCCGCGATGAGCGCAAAGGAGATAGAGCAGGCGCTTTCCCGCCGTCAGGCGGAGATGCTCTCGGAGCTCGGACGGCTTGTGCCCGACAAGACGGTCGTCGATGTGTTCCGTGTCACATATGACTACCACAACGCAAAGACCGTCATAAAGACCGGCGACACGAGGACGGATCTGTTAAGCCCCTGCGGCAGAGTTAAGCCGCAGACCGTGGTCGAGTGCATATCTGCCGACAGCTTCTCGGCACTGCCCAAGGAACTTGCGAAAGCCGCCGCCTCTGCAAAGAGCATTCTTGCAAGAACGGCGAACCCCCAGCTTGCCGACTTTGAGCTCGACAGAGCCTGCTATAAGGAAATGCTCGACATGGCCAAGGAAACCGGCAGCGGATTTATAGTCGGCTATGTGAAGCTTGTCATCGACAGCATCAATCTGCGCAGCGCAGTGCGCACAGTGAGGATGCGCAAGGACGCAGACTTCCTGTTCGCAGCGCTCATCCCGGGCGGCAATGTCGATATAGACCGTGTTTGTGCCGCAAGCACCTCCGAGGAAGCGCTCTCGGCGCTGTACGCAAATACGATACTCGAAAAGGCAGCCGCTTGCGGCGCTCAGGCCACTGCCGGCGGCAGAATGACCGATTTCGAGAAGGCCTGCGACAATGCGCTGACCGAGTATCTTAAAAAGGCAAAGTTAGTTGCCTTCGGCGAGGAGGCCGTGACTGCGTTCATCGCTGCGCAGGAGACCGAGATAACCGCCGTCAGGATGATACTCACCGGCCGCCTTGCGGGTATCGCACCGGAGACTATACAGGAAAGGCTGCGTGATCTATATGCTTAAAATTGCGGTCATCGGCGGTCGTGAGACCGTCATGGGCTTTACGGCGCTCGGCCTTGAGGCATATCCCGTTGCGGATGCCGCCGAGGCAAAGAGCGTGCTGCGCAGTCTGACCCGTGAAAGGGAAGATGTTGCGATAATCTACATCGAGGAAAATCTCGCCGCCGAGCTCGGCTCGGAGATAGACAAATATAAGGACAGCCCCATGCCTGCGATAATCCTTATCCCGGGCAGAGAGGGCAGCCTCGGCTTGGGTCTGTCGGCTCTTAATGCTGCGGTCGAGCGTGCGATAGGCACGAATATCCTTGAAAATAATTAAGGAGAGAAAATAATGAGCGGAACTATAACTAAAGTTTCCGGCCCGCTTGTGGTCGCAGAGGGTCTGGCTGATGCCAATGTATCCGATGTCGTCCGTGTCGGCTCCCAGAGACTTATCGGAGAAATCCTGAATATGACCGGCGACAAGGCCTCCATCCAGGTTTACGAGGAGACCTCCGGCATCGGCCCGGGCGCAGTCGTCGAAAGCACGGGCATGCCCATGTCCGTTGAGCTCGGACCGGGTATGCTGGAGAACATCTATGACGGCATCCAGAGGCCCCTGCCCGAGATCAGAGAGCGTGTCGGCTCCACCATCAGCAGAGGCGTTGATGTTCCGGCACTTAACCGTGAAAAGAAGTGGGAGTTCACTCCCGTTGCAAAGGTCGGCGATAAGCTTAGCGGCGGCGATATCATCGGCACCGTGCAGGAGACCAGCGCAATTCTTCACAAGATAATGGTGCCTCCCACCATGAGCGGCACCGTCGTTTCCATCGAGTCCGGTACCTTCACCGTTACCGAGACCGTCGCCGTTCTTGAGGACGGCAACAAGGTGCGCCATGAGCTTAGCATGATGCAGAAGTGGCCGGTTCGTATAAACCGCCCGTATGCAAAGAAGTTCATGCCATCCAGACCCATGAACTCCGGCCAGCGTATCATCGATACGCTCTTCCCCATCGCAAAGGGCGGCACGGCGGCAGTCCCCGGCCCGTTCGGCTCGGGCAAGACCGTTGTTCAGCACCAGCTTGCAAAGTGGTCGGATGTCGATATCGTCGTTTACATCGGCTGCGGTGAGCGAGGCAACGAGATGACCGATGTTCTCATGGAGTTCCCCGAGCTTACCGACCCCCGCAACGGCGAGCCTCTTATGAAGCGCACCGTGCTTATCGCAAACACCTCAGATATGCCCGTTGCAGCCCGTGAGGCATCCATCTACACCGGCATCACCATCGCAGAATACTTCCGTGACATGGGCTACGATGTCGCAGTCCTGGCCGACTCCACCTCCCGCTGGGCAGAAGCTCTGCGTGAGATGTCCGGCCGCCTCGAGGAGATGCCCGGCGAGGAAGGCTACCCCGCATACCTCGCATCCCGCATCGCACAGTTTTACGAAAGAGCAGGCTGCGTAGAGTGCCTTGGCGCCGGCGAGCGTCACGGCTCCGTCACTGCAATCGGCGCTGTCTCGCCCCCGGGCGGCGACATTTCCGAGCCTGTTTCGCAGGCGACCATGCGTATAGTCAAGGTCTTCTGGGCGCTTGATTCTTCGCTGGCCTACGCCCGCCACTTCCCGGCTATCAACTGGCTGACCTCATACTCGCTGTATGTAGACACTCTTGCACCTTGGTACAAGAACGAGTTTGGTGAGGAGTACATGGCAAACAGAGACAAGGCCATGCACATTCTCCAGGAGGAAAGCGAGCTTCAGGAGATCGTCCGTCTTGTCGGACAGGACGCACTCAGCCCCGCCGACCGCCTGACCATGGAGACGGCCAAAATGCTGCGTGAGGACTTCCTGCAGCAGAATGCATTCGTCGATGAGGACGCATATTCCTCCTACGGCAAGCAGTTTGAGCTCATGAATCTCATTTTGAGCTTTGATAAGTTCGGCAGAGAGGCTCTTTCAAAGGGCGCACCGATGAAGAAGCTGTTTGCCATATCCGCAAGAGAGAAGATCGGCCGCGCCAAGATGGCTGATCCCGACAAGTACAAGCAGGAGTACGAGGCCATACTCGACCAGATGCGAGCCGAGATCGACGAGGTCATTGCCGGAGGTGAAGACGCATGATAAAAGAGTATAAAACTATTAGAGAGATCGCCAGCCCCCTTATGGTCATCGACCGTGTCGAGGGCGTCACATATGACGAGCTGGCGGAGATAGAGCTTCCTAACGGCGAGGTTCGCCGCTGCAAGGTGCTCGAGGTAGACGGCGACCGTGCCGTCGTACAGCTGTTTGAATCGGCACAGGGCATCAACCTTGCACAGACCAAGGTGCGCTTTCTCGGTCACCCGCTGGAGCTTGCCGTTTCCGAGGATATGCTCGGCCGTGTCTTCAACGGCATGGGCAGACCCATCGACGGCGGTCCGGATATAATCGCCGACGCTTACCGTGACATCAACGGCCTGCCGATGAACCCCGCCGCCCGTGCGTATCCGGCAGAGTTCATTCAGACCGGCGTTTCCGCAATTGACGGCCTTAACACCCTCGTAAGAGGTCAGAAGCTGCCCATTTTCTCCGCATCCGGCCTTCCCCATGCGGCTCTTGCGGCTCAGATCGCCCGTCAGGCGAAGGTCCTCGGCGACGGCGAGAACTTCGCTGTCGTGTTTGCCGCAGTCGGTATCACCTTTGAGGAGTCCGAGTACTTTATCAACGACTTCAGACGCACCGGTGCGATCGACCGTACCGTCATTTTCTCGAACCTCGCAAACGACCCCGCCGTCGAGCGTATCGCAACACCCCGTATGGCGCTGACCGCTGCCGAGTATCTGGCGTTTGAGAAGGATATGCAGGTGCTTGTCATCATCACCGATATCACAAACTACGCCGAGGCTCTGCGTGAGGTCTCCGCAGCAAAGAAGGAAGTACCCGGCCGCCGTGGTTACCCCGGATACCTGTACACCGACCTTGCCACCATGTACGAGCGTGCAGGCCGCCGCATCGGTCACAAGGGCTCCATCACCATGATCCCCATACTGACCATGCCCGAGGACGACAAGACCCACCCGATACCCGACCTTACCGGCTACATCACCGAGGGTCAGATCATCCTCTCCCGTGACCTCCACCGTAAGGGTATTGTCCCGCCCATCGATGTTCTCCCGTCGCTGAGCCGACTGAAGGACAAGGGCATCGGCGTCGGCAAGACCCGTGAGGACCATGCAGGCACGATGAACCAGCTGTTTGCCGCCTACTCACGAGGCAAGGAGGCAAAGGAGCTCATGACCATACTCGGCGAGGCAGCCCTCTCCGACGACGACAAACTGTTTGCAAAGTTTGCCGAGGAGTTCGAGAAGGAGTATGTCAATCAGGGTAACACCACTAACCGAAGCATCGAAGAAACTCTCGACCTCGGCTGGAAGCTGCTGAGCATCCTGCCCAGAGCAGAGCTCAAGCGCATCAAGCCCGAGTTTATCGAGAAATACATGAAGTGAGGGGGCGGCTTTAATGGCAGGCACCACGATAACCCCCACAAGAATGATGCTCAAGCAGCTCAAGGGCAGACTCAAGACCGCTCGCCGCGGACATAAGCTGATGAAGGATAAGCGTGATGAGCTTATGCGCAGGTTTATGGACATCGTGCGGCTGAACAAGCAGCTTCGTGAGCGTGTCGAGTCGGGCCTTACGGCATCGTTTGCGTCATTGCAGGTCGCAAGCGCAATCATGTCGCCGGAGATGCTCGAGCAGGCGCTGTTGTACCCCCGCCAGAGCGTCGAGCTTGGCGTTACTTTCAAAAACATCATGAGCGTCAATGTGCCGGAGTATTCGTTCCACACGAAGAACAACGATCCGTCGGAGATATACCCCTACGGCTTTGCGCAGACCTCGGGCGAGCTTGACGATGCGCTCGAGCAGATGGCAAAGGTGTTTGAGGATATGCTTGAGCTTGCACAGGTCGAAAAGACCATGCAGCTATTAGCCGAGGAGATCGAAAGAACACGCCGCAGGGTAAACGCCCTTGAGTATGTCATGATCCCGGAGCTTGAGGAGAATATCCGCTACATCACCATGAAGCTTGAGGAGAACGAAAACTCCACAAAGGTTCGGCTTCTCAAGGTCAAGGAAATGGTTTTGGAGAACGCTCACAAATATTCCACATAACAAAAAATCTCGCATTGCTTTGTGCAATGCGAGATTTTTTGTGTCAAATTCACTTGTAAATAATGAGGGCAAGGAACACAACGGGTTCGTCGTTGTTGTTTTTTATCGAGTGGCCTTCGCCGTCGGGGCAGAAGGCGGTGTCACCTGCGCTGAGGGTAACTGTTTTGCCGTTGTCGCTGTATTCGGCAATGCCGGAGAGCATGTGGTAAAACTCGCCGTCACCGTTATGTACATGCCAGCCTATCTCGCTGCCCTTGGGCAGGGTGGTTATCGAGAACACACGCCCCTTGTTATAAAGCTCCTCGGGCTTTTCGATGAGGCGGAAAAACTGCACATTGCCGCTGCCGCCGAGAACGCTGTTTGCGTTATCGATCTTATGCTCATCTTTTCTGGTTATCATAACTTTACCTCCTTAGTCGCGGTTCCTGCTGCCGACAATAATAAGAAATCTGAGCAGCTGCATGAGCGAGACCGCAAGCGCCGCAACATAGGTCATGGCGGCGGCGGTCAGCACCTGCTTTGCTTCGTCAAGCTCTCTACCCGTCAACAGATTGGTTTCTTCAATGGTATTTAGCGCTCTGCGGCTTGCGTTAAATTCCGTCGGCAGCGTAACGAGCTGAAAAACGGTGCTCAGGCCAAAGCAGGCAACACCGACATAGGCAAGAATGACGAAGATATCGCCGAACGATGCAAGCAGCAGACCGATAATGATAAGCGGCACGGAAATTTTTGCGCCGATGTTCGTTATCGGAACGATGGCGGTGCGGATTTTAACCGGCGCATAGTTCGTTGCGTGCTGGATGGCGTGCCCCACCTCATGGCAGGCAACGCCGACAGCGACTGTCGAGGTGCTGCCGTACACATCATCCGACAGTCGCACGACATTCGTGCTCGGGTCGTAGTGGTCGGTGAGAGAGCCCGAGATATGTTCGATGCGCACATTGTTAAGCCCGTTGCGGTCGAGCACCCAGCGAGCGGCCTGCGCACCGGTTATCTGCCGTGAGTTGCAGCTGTTTTTGTACTTTTCAAATGTTCTGTTGACCTTGGCGCTTGCCCACATGGCAAACAGCACGGCCGGCAGGACAAGAACGATATATGTCCAGTCAAGATACATATCTCACATCCCCAATTCTTCGTTTATGAGTACGACCTCAACGCTCTCCATCTCCATCATCGGCCCCCACAGAACAAGCAGGGCGTTGCAGATGCGCTGCGGCGAGCGGCAGTCGTGGCACTTGCCGTCAATTTTGCACGGCGTTTTGACATCGAAGCGGGTCGCATTCTGCGTTGCGGCGACATTGCGGGCACGGTACAGAGCACTGTCAAAGTCGTCGCAGAGCTTGTTCACACCGGCAACGATAAACACACGCTTTTTGCCGAAGGCAAGTGCCGCAAGGCGGTTGCCTTTGCCGTCGATGTTTATAATCTCGCCCGTCTCGGCGATGGCGTTTGCGCTTGAGATGAACACCTTGGCTTCAAGTTCGTGCTTTAAGGTCTCGTCGCCGGGTTCTATCCAATGCCAGTAGACCTCGTTGTTGCGGTCAACGAGCTTTTCGTAAAGTCCCATCTGCTGAGCGGTCTTGCTGCCGCCGATGCCGACGGTCGTGTCGTGAATTTTGCCCGTGAGATATTCGGCGGCTTCCTCCTTGGTTTCAAAACGGCTCACCTCAAAGCCACGGCGCTCAAGATTTTTAACGGCTTTCTCGATATCCATATGTATACCTCCAAACACAATACAGGTTTGACTAATTATATAGCCAAACGACCTATTTATCAAGACGCTTTTCCATCTCACGCACAAGCTCTGATGCCGAAACGGCAAGCTCGCGGGCAAGCTCGGTGTCGGCGGCGTTTGCACAAATGCGCACGGCGGCAGTGTCCGGCACGGCGCTTATGCGAAGCTCGTAGTCGCGGCCACGAAAGCAGAAGCCGTCGTCAAATTCTGCGCCCATATCCATGAATGCAGCGCAGATGCGGTCCATGAGCCGGGCTCGGTCGGCGCAGACGACCTGCTCACGGTGCATGAATTTTCTCTCCTCGCCGTGTGGTTTCTCGTTGGTCGGGGACTTTTCAAAGCCGCCTGTAAGCTCGACATTCAGCTTGCCGTCAAGTGCATCGACACAGCACTGATAGTAGCTTTTCGGCGTGCCGATATCGCACCAGTAGCCGTCGAGCGGGCAGCCGAGAAGCTTCTCGTTACAGTCTAAAAGTGCCGGGAAAAGATCCTTTGCGAAGTCAAATACCGCACCCTCCGGCACAAGCTCCATCGCTTTGGGCGACACGATGTAAACACCGGTGTTGACTAAATTTGTAACCACATGCTCCCAGTCGGGCTTTTCTATAAACGAATGCACGCATTGATCCCTGCCGCACAGCGCAAGGCCGTAGCGCAATGGCTCCGAGTGCGGATACAGCGCAATGGTGACGGCGGGGCGGTGCTCTTTATGAGCACGCATCAGCTGCGTCAGGTCAAAATCGCAGGCTGCGTCGCCGCTTATGACGAGAAAATCCTCATTTTTGTAGAAATCGGAGCAGTTTTTAACACCGCCCGCCGTGCCGAGAGCCTCATGTTCCACCCTGTACTGCATATTTACTCCCAGCCTTTCGCCACTGCCGAAGTAGTTTTTTATATCCTCGGGTCTGTATTTCAGGCTTGCACAGATATCCGTCAAGCCGTGCTTTTTGAGCAGCAGCACGATATGCTCAATTACCGGTCTGCCGCATAGCGGAACCAAGGGCTTGGGCGTATCGCCGCTCACGGGCTTTAAGCGCTTGCCCTCGCCGCCTGCCATAATTATCGCTTTCAAATGCATCACGCTCCCGATGCTATTTTGCGCACGGAAGTAAAATTTATTATTCTTTTGCTGTTGTAATCATGGCAATACTTTGATATAATTTAATATCAATTTGTACTTGCGGAGACAAAAATGAAAAAGAATAACTCACAAAGCGTGTTTGAACCGAATACGATGCCGTTCCTGTTTTTTCTCATCGTATTCGCCGTTGCAACGCTGATACTTAAATATTACTACCTTGCCGCCGCCGAGGGCGTTGCCATCCTTGCGCTTATAATCTATTCGTTTATGAACCGCAGCCGCAAGCGTAAGGCACTCAAGGCGTATATAGAGTCGGTCACCTACGACACGGAGACGGCAAAGAACAATACGCTTATGAATTTTCCGCTGCCCATCGTCGTTTTCAGGTTAAGCGACTCACGCATCGTGTGGGGCAACGAGAAGTTTTTTTCGATATGCGGCCTTAACGGTATGCGGACAGACCGCAGCGTTGCCGAGCTCGTACCCGAGTTTTCCGGCAAGTGGCTCATGGAGGGCAAAAGCCAATGCCCGAACCTGCTCACGGTCGGCGGCAGAAAGTATCAGATATGCGGCAATATCGTGCGCTCGGCAAAGGATGACGGTGATCAGAACTACATGGGTATCGCCTATTGGATAGACGTCACCGATTATGACGATATCCGCCACGAGTACGAGATATCCCGTCCCATTGCGGCGGTCGTGACGATAGATAACTACGACGAGCTGATGAAAAATCAGCCGGAGCGTGCCAGAAACGACCTGCGTGATGCGATAGGAGATAAGCTTGCCCAGTGGGGCGAGGATAAGGACGGCATTCTCATCCGCTTTGACCGTGACCGTTACCTCATGGTGTTTGAGGAGCGCTACATGCAGGGCGTGATAGACGAAAAGTTCAGGCTCTTAAACGATGTGCATCAGATAGCAAACTCCGTCGGCATCCATGCGACCCTGAGCATCGGCATAGGCCGTGATGCGGCTAACCTCAGCGAAGCGCTCCAGTTTGCGATGCTTGCAAGTGACATGGCACTCAGCCGAGGCGGCGACCAGGCGGTCATCAAAAACCGCTTCAACTTCGATTTCTTCGGCGGCAAGGTCAGCGAAAGCGATACCAGAACGAAGGTCAAGTCCCGAGTGATGGCAAATGCACTCGATTCGCTTATCCAAGACGCATCTCAGGTGCTCGTCATGGGCCACCGCTTCAGCGATATGGACAGCATCGGCGCAGCCGTTGCCGTGTGCATAATCGCCCGCAAAAACGGCATAAAGGCGAACATCGTTGCCGATACGGAAAAGACCATGGCAAAATCGCTTGTTGAGATGCTTGTGAAAACGCCCGAGTATAAGGATGCTTTCATAAACGCTCAGGAGGCGATGCTCACTGCCGACAGCAAGACTCTGCTTGTCGTTGTCGACACCAACCGTCCCGAGCAGGTCGAGGATCTGCGCCTTTTGCAGTCGTGCAACAAGGTGGCGGTCATCGACCACCACCGCAGAGCGGCAACTTATATCGATAACGCCGACCTCAGCTACATTGAGCCTGCGTCGTCGTCGACCTGCGAGCTCATGGCGGAGATACTTGAGGTAGCCCTCGATGAGCCGAAGCTTCTGCCGTGCGAGTCGGAAGCGATGCTCTCCGGCATCGTTTTAGACACAAAAAGCTTTACCCTGCGTACAAATTATCGCACCTTTGACGCTGCGGCGTTCCTGCGCAGAGCGGGAGCGGACACCGTCGATGTCAAGAAACTCATGCAGAGCGGGCTTGAGCAGACTGTCGAGAAGTATAAGATACTCCAGGGCGCACGGCTTTACCGCTCTATGGCGGTGGCGATACCGGACAAGCAGCATAACAGAGTTGTCGCAGCGCAGGCTGCCGATGAGCTTTTGAATGTCGCCGGTGTCGAAGCCTCAATGGTCATGTACCCGACCGACGACGGCGGCGTGTTCGTCTCGGCAAGGTCTATAGGCGATGTGAATGTGCAGCTTATCATGGAGCGGCTCGGCGGCGGCGGCAACAGAGCTGCTGCTGCGGCGCAGCTTAGTGATATCAGCCTGCAGGACGCTGCAAAGAAGCTCTTTGCGGCGATAGATGAATATATGGATTCGTGATAAATCACGGGAAAGGATAAAATTATGAAGGTCATTTTCAATGTTGATGTCAAGGGCAAGGCCAAGAAGGGTGAGCTCAAGGAGGTCTCTGACGGTTACGCTCGCAATTACCTGCTGCCGAGAAAGCTTGCCAGCGAGGCAACGGCGGACAATATAAACGCACTCAAGCTCAAGGAGAAGGCCAAGGCCGCTCAGATGGCAAGGGAAAAGGCTGAGGCTGAGGCAAATGCGGCTAAGCTTGGCGAGATAACCGTCACCATCCGTGCAAAGGCCGGTGGAGCGGGCAAGCTGTTCGGTGCCGTCACCTCGCAGGAGATAAGCGCCGCTCTCAAGGAGCAGCACGGCATCGAGATCGAGAAGAACAAGATCGTGCAGGCCGAGCCTATCAAGACCTTCGGCGCATATCAGATCAAGGCAAAGCTCGGCTACGAGGTCAGCGGCACTATCAATGTGCTCGTTATAGAGGCATAATAAACTCATACTAAGGAGCGGGAACATGGAAGAACTGTTGGGCAGACAGGCACCCCACTCGGCAAGCGCAGAGCAGGCCGTTATCGGCTCTATGCTTATCGACACAAGGTGCATACCCGATGTCATCGAACGCCTCAAGGGCGCAGAATTTTATATTCAGCAAAACAGGGATATATTCGAGACGATATATGCCATGTTCTCCTACGGCCAGACGATAGACCCCATCACCGTGCTCGATCAGATGAAGACCAGAGGTGTGTTCCGTGAAACGAGCACGGCGTATATTGCCGAGCTCATGCGTATAACGCCCACGGCGGCAAATGTGTTAGAGTACGCTGCCATCGTCAGCGACAGGGCGCTTTTGCGCAATCTCGCAACGGCGGCCGATGAGATCAACACCCTTGTCTACGAGGGCACGGGTGAGGCCGAGAATATGTTAGAGGCTGCCGAGCGCAAGATATACGCTTTGCGGCAGGGCAGGGTGGTCGGCGGACTTGTGCCGATATCCACCGTTGTGCAGACGGTGTACTCGAATCTGTCCGAGGCAGCATCCAGCGGCCAGAAGATACCCGGCCTGTCAACGGGGCTTAACGACCTTGACCGATACATCCTCGGTCTTAACAAGGGCGAGCTTATACTCATCGCCGCACGACCCGGCATGGGCAAAACGAGTATTGCGCTGAATATCGCAATGAATGTCGCAAAGAAAAGCGGCAAGACCGTTGCTGTGTTCTCGCTTGAAATGAGCCGTGAGCAGCTTGTAAGCAGACTGCTCGCCGGCGAGGGACTTGTCCCGTCGCAGAACCTGCTCACGGGTCAGCTGAACTCCGATGAGTGGAAGCGCATAGCGGCGGCGGCGCAGGTCCTGAGCGCGACCGATATGCGCATTGACGATAACCCCATGCTGTCTGTTTCCGACATGAACGCACAGTGCCGCAGGATATCGAATCTCGGCCTTGTGGTCATCGACTACCTCCAGCTCATGCAGTCTGCCGGAGGCGACAGCCGCAAGTACGCAGGCGAGAACCGCCAGCAGGTCGTCAGCGATATCAGCCGTATGCTCAAGATAATGGCCAAGGAGCTGAATGTTCCGGTCATCTGCCTGTCGCAGCTGAGCCGTGCAAGCGAGGGGCGCCCGAACAAGCGCCCGATGCTCTCTGACCTGCGTGAATCCGGCGCTATCGAGCAGGACGCCGATGTGGTCATAGGTCTGTACCGTGAGGGCTACTACAACGCCGAGTGCGAGGAGCCGAATGTCTCCGAGGCCATTGTCCTCAAGAACAGAAAGGGTCAGACCGGCACGGTGAAGCTTGCCTGGCTTGCCGAGTACACCACCTTCGCAGCGTACGAGGGAAACCTCAATGAAGACGATTATTGATTTTATAAATAAGCACGGCATGCTCCAAAAGGGTGCAAAGGTGCTGTGCGCCGTGTCCGGCGGAGCAGACTCCATGTGCCTGCTGCATTTTCTGAGCAGTAATGCAGAGCGCTTTGGCATAACCGTTGCGGCGGCGCATTTTAACCACCGCCTGCGTGGTGCGGAGGCTGACCGTGACCAAGCCTTTGTCGAAGCATGGTGCAATGAGCACGGCATCGTGTGCGAGGCCGGTAGCGCCGATGTTGCGGCGTATGCGCAGCAAAACGGTATGTCCACAGAGGAAGCGGCACGGCGCTTGCGCTATGAGTTTTTGGAAAACTGCGCCGATAAGCTCGGCTGCACGGCGATCGCCACGGCGCACAACAGCGACGATAACGCCGAGACCGTGCTTTTAAACCTTACCCGAGGAGCCGGAGCAAAGGGCTTGTGCGGCATCCCGCCGGTGCGTGGCAGGCTCATTCGTCCGCTTTTGGCAACGAGCCGTGCGCAGATAGAAGCCTATCTTGCCGAAAACGGCGTTGCGCATATCTTAGACAGCACGAATGATACCGACGACTATACGAGGAATGTCATCCGTCATCGGGTCATGCCCGTTTTGCGCGGCATAAATCCGGAGTTTTCCGCATCGGCGATGCGCACTGCGGAGCTTCTGCGTGAGGACGAGGAGTTTTTGGACAAGTTAGCGGCCGGTTTTCTGAGCGATCATTTTGAAAACGGCTCGCTGCCCATACCCGAGCTTGCGGCACTTCCAAAACCTGTGGCGGCACGGGTACTGCGTAAAATTTGCGGACGCAGCCTCACGGCGGGGCATACCAAGGCGCTGTTTGATATCATGCAGTCAAAGACCCTTGCCCACGCCGATATCCACGGCATGCGGGTCACCGCCGACCAAGGCAGACTGTATTTCGGGCAAAAGCCGAATAATTTGCCGGATACTCAGCTGCGTGTCGGCGAAAAAACGGTCATCGGGGACGGCAAATTCACTGTTGAATGTGCCGTGTTGCCCGAAAACAGCAAAGTTTTCAATTCATTAAATACTTTTTTCTTTAATTTTGACGCCGTTTGTGGTACGATATTCTTTACTTCCCGCAAAGATGGGGACAAAATACGCTTAAACGGCAGAAAATGCACAAAAAGCCTTAAGGATCTTTTTTCGGAGGCGAAAATGACGCAGCTTCAGCGGAGCGAAACTCCGGTGCTGCGTGACGAAAAGGGAATTATCGCAGTTTACGGCTTCGGTGTCGCCGAGCGCTGCTCGGTCAAAACCGGCGATGCCGTGCTGCGTGTTACGATAAATAAAACTGACCGTACGGGGGACAATTTAAAAAATGAGTAAAGATATGAAAAACGACATAGAAAGAGTGTTTTTCACCGAGGAGGAGATCGAAGCCAAGGTCAAGGAGCTCGGCGAGCAGATCTCAAAGGATTTCGAGGGAAAGGATCCTCTTTTTGTCGGCGTTTTGAAGGGATGCTTCGTGTTCATGTCCGATCTTATGCGCCATGTGACGATACCATGCTCCGTGGATTTCATGGCCGTGTCCTCGTATAATGGTACGACTTCGACAGGAGCCGTTTCCATTCAGAAGGATCTGAGCCAGAATATCGAGGGCAGACATGTCGTCATGGTCGAGGATATCCTTGATTCGGGTGTGACGCTCAGCTATCTGCAAAATTATCTTTCCGCACGCAAGCCTGCGTCGATAACCATCGCAACGCTGATGGATAAGCCTTCACGCAGAAAAGCGCCCGTGTACGCAAAGTATTCCTGCTTTGAAGTTCCCGATGCCTTCGTCGTCGGATACGGACTTGATTATAACGAGCTTTACCGCAATCTCCCCTATATCGGCGTTCTCAAACCCGAAATTTACTCAGACTAAGAGGATGTGATCAATTGAATCCCAAACGAAATCGAACCAGAGATATAGGCTTTTATGTTCTTATATTCGTGCTTATAGCCTGCACTGTCTACACACTCATGACCTCCAAGGAAACGGATAAGATGACCTACTCCGAGGTCAAGGATCTGTTCATTAACAAGCAGGTCGTGTCCTTCGTGTATGACGGCACGAGCAATGAGCTGATCATGAAGGTGAAGGATGCAAACGCAAAGGACGGCACAAAAGAGGTCGCCTACAATATGTACAGCTTCTCGCTGTTTTATGATGATCTCGGCGATACCATAGAGCAGCAGTACAAGGACGGCATTATAAAGGAATACCAGATCGAGCCTATCCGCTCGTCGTGGTGGATACAGCTTATCCCCTATATACTGTTGGTCGGCCTGATGGTGTTCTGGGTCGTCATGATGACCAAGGCAAACGGCGGCGGCGGTGTCGGCGGCGGCATCAACAAGTTCGGCAAGGCAAGGACCCGCCTCGGCAGCGAGGAGAAAAATCAGAAGACCTTTGCCGATGTCGCAGGTGCCGACGAGGAAAAGGAAGAGCTTCAGGAGCTGGTGGAGTTTCTTAAAAATCCCCGCTCGTTTACCGATATGGGCGCACGCATCCCCAAGGGCGTACTGCTCGTAGGCCCTCCGGGAACAGGTAAGACCCTGCTTGCAAAGGCGGTCGCCGGTGAGGCGGGCGTGCAGTTTTTGTCGATATCCGGCTCGGACTTTGTTGAGCTGTATGTCGGTGTCGGCGCAAGCCGTGTGCGTGACCTGTTCGACCAGGCAAAGAAGATCGCTCCGGCAATTATATTCATCGATGAGATCGACGCTGTCGGCCGTCAGAGAGGCTCCGGCCTCGGCGGCGGTCACGACGAGCGTGAGCAGACGCTCAACCAGCTGCTCGTCGAGATGGACGGCTTCGGCAATAACGAGGGCGTTATCGTCATGGCGGCAACGAACCGTGCCGATATCCTTGATAACGCACTGCTGCGTCCCGGCCGCTTCGACCGTCAGGTATATGTCGGCCTTCCCGATATCAAGGGCCGTGAGGCGATACTCAAGATACATGCAAGAGGTAAGGTACTTGCCGAGGATGTCGACCTCAACAGCATCGCAAAGGGCACTCCCGGCTTCTCGGGTGCCGATCTTGAAAACCTCATGAACGAGGCGGCTCTGCTGGCTGTCCGCCGCAAGCACCGCTTCATCACCATGGAAGACTGCGAGGAGGCTATCCTCAAGGTCGAGATGGGACCTGAAAAGCGCAGCCGCAAGATGAGCGACAAGGCAAAGCGTCTGACCGCTTATCACGAGTCCGGCCACGCCATTGCGGGCAGATATCTTAAGAATGTCGACCCTGTGCACTATATAACAATCATCCCCCGTGGCCAGGCAGGCGGCTTCACGCTGTTCCGCCCGCAGGAGGATCTGGAGAACTTTAAGTCCAAGAGCGAGATGTTTGAAAGCATCGTCATGGCTCTCGGCGGCAGAATGTCCGAAAAGCTGTTCCTCGACGATATCTCCACCGGTGCATCCGGCGATATCCAGCAGGCCAGCAATATAGCAAGAAGCATGGTCATGCGCTACGGTATGTCCGAAAAGTTAGGACCTATCCTGTATGACAGCTCCGACCACAGCATCTTCATCGGCCGTGACTTCGGCACGACCAAGAGCTACTCCGAGGAGACCGCCGCCCTTATCGATGAGGAGGTAAAGCGCATATTCGACGAGGCCTCGGCCCTGTGCGAGAAGATACTCACCGAGCATGCCGATGAGCTGCGTGCCATTGCCGAGTACCTGCTTGCAAACGAGACTATGGATGCCGACGAGTTTAACTACTACTTTGAGCATCATGAGTTCATGCCCGAGAGTGAGAAGGCGGCAAGAAAGGCGCATAATGACAGCACTATCGAGCGCCCGGCAAGAAAGATCGCCCGCTTTGACGACGATCCGGCCACTGACCCAACCGCAGGCATCAGTGACGAGCCTGAAGCCAAGCCAGAGGATAAACCCGAGGAAGAAAATAAAGAGTAATATAAAAATTTGGGCAGCCGACGGCTGCCCAAATTTGAGGAGAAGAACATGAAATTAGGTATCGTAGGTCTGCCGAATGTCGGCAAGTCCACGCTTTTTAACGCTATCACCAACGCAGGAGTGGAGTCTGCCAACTACCCGTTCTGCACGATAGAACCCAATGTCGGCATGGTGACCGTGCCCGACGAACGCCTTGATTTTCTCGCCTCAATTTACGAGCCGAAGAAGTACACCCCTGCCGTCATTGAATTTGTCGACATCGCAGGCCTTGTCAAGGGCGCATCGAAGGGCGAAGGACTGGGCAACAAGTTCCTGTCGAATATACGCAACACCGACGCTATCGTCCATGTCGTGCGCTGCTTCGACGATGAGAATGTTATCCATGTCGAGGGCGGCACTGACCCCAAGCGTGATGTTGAGATAATCGACCTTGAGCTTATCATGGCTGACATGGAGATGGTCGAGCGCCGCATCGAAAAGGCGAACAAAAACGCCAAGGGTGACAAGAAGTTTCTGCACGAGGCCGAGGTTTTCAAGGGACTTTTGGAGCACCTCAACGAGGGCAAGAGCGTGCGCAGCTACGAGTGCGAGCCGGACGACATGGAGCTTATCGCAACGAGCGACCTGCTGACGATAAAGCCCATCATTTACGCCGCAAACATGGACGAAAACGGCATATCCGATTACGAGAATAACGACTACTACAAGCAGCTTTGCACTATTGCCGAGGCAGAGGGCGCACAGGTGCTGCCCATTTGCGCAAAGCTTGAAGAGGAGATAGCTGCGCTTGAGCCGGAGGAGCGTGAAATGTTCCTTGAGGAGATGGGCATGGAGCAGTCGGGCCTTGACCGCATGATCAAATGCTCGTACGCTCTGTTGGGGCTTATATCGTTCCTCACCTGCGGACCCGATGAGTGCAGAGCGTGGACAATAAAGAAGGGCACGAAAGCACCGCAGGCGGCGGGAAAGATACATACCGACTTTGAGCGTGGGTTCATCCGTGCCGAGATCGTCGCCTTTGACGACCTGCGTGAGTGCGGCAGCATGGCGGCCGCCAAGGAAAAGGGCTTGGTCCGCAGCGAAGGCAAGGACTATGTCATGCATGACGGAGATGTAACGCTGTTCAGGTTCAATGTGTGATGGAAAATACGATGTTTGTTCTTGAGCTCATCGGTGCGGCGGCATTTGCCGTGTCGGGAGCAATGGCGGCGATAAAGCGCCATGCGGATATCTTCGGTGTGCTGTTTCTGGGCGTTATCACGGCTCTCGGCGGCGGCGTTATCCGAGATGTGCTGCTCGGCCAGCTCCCGCCGAAAATGTTCATCAGCTACTGGTACCTGCTTGCGGCGGTGCTTGCCTCGCTGATAGTGTTTTTCGACGCTTACATCAGAAAAGAGAAGTATTTTGCCAATAAGGACAAGCTGTCCGAGATAAACAACATCTTTGACGCAGTCGGCCTCGGCGTGTTCACCGTTTCCGGCATGAACACCGCCATGGGCGTGAGCGACAATGTCATTTTGATACTCACCCTCGGCGTCATAACCGGCGTTGGCGGAGGCATGCTGCGTGACATGATGATAAACAAGATGCCCAAGGTGCTAAGAAAGCATGTATATGCCGTAGCATCTTTAAGCGGCGGCATTTTGTACTATGTGCTGCACATCGTCGGGGTGAACGACATCCTGTCTGCCGTTATCGGCATGGTGTTCATCTTTGCGGTCAGAGTACTGGCGACGGCGTATAAATGGAACCTGCCGAGCGTAAAATTTGATTGACAACGGCGGGAAAAATATGATATATTCTCTTAAAAGGGAGTAGCTTGCGCATTTTATGCGTCCGATGCGTCGACATCGCAGTCGTCAGACTCGGTGCATCGGGTACTTTATCGGTATTTGCAAGACTTTTACGACAAATAATAAGTCGTAAAAGTCTTTTTTTATTTTCAGTTTATCAATTGAAAAAATAGGGTGGTAATTGAATGGAACAGGCAAAATACAAGAGTTTTCTCGTGAAATTCGCCTATTGGGCAGCGATAATTTTGATTGCGGCGCTTTTTATAAAGTACCTGCTTGGGCCGCTGACACCGTTTCTCATCGCGCTTGCAATAGCACTGCCGATGCAGGCGCTTGCACGGAAGATAACGCGGAAGCTGAAGATCAACAAAAAGTTTCTGACGGTGCTGCTGGTGATACTGTGCTATGTGCTCATTGCAGGACTTTTGGTGCTTGCGGTGTTCGGCGTGGTGTCATTTGTCGCCGACTGGGCGGCGAAGCTGCCGGAAATGTTCACCGACACCATACAGCCGTGGGCAACGGAGGTCGTGAACGATGCGCTAAATAAGCTTGAGCGCTATAACCCCGAGCTCAGGGCGACCGTTGAGGAAGCACTTCCGGGGGTTATGTCAACCTTCAGCAGTGCGGTCATGAACTTTTCCGTCACCGTACTCGGTTGGATATCCGCCATCGGCGCAGGGCTGCCGAACTTCTTCCTGGCAACGGTCATCTGTATCATAGCGTCGATATTCTTCGCACTTGACTATGACGGAATATCGAAAGCCGTACTCGGTGTGCTGCCGGATAAGGCGCAGACAATAATTCGCACGGCAAAGCGTGCACTGGGCGTTATAGTTGGCAAATACCTCAAGTCGTATATGATCATTCTGCTCATGACCTTTGCGCAGATAGCCGTCGGACTCCTCATCATCGGTGTTGACAACGCACTTGTAATTGCGCTGCTCGTCGCAGTGTTCGATATTCTGCCAATTGTCGGCTCGGGACTCGTACTTGCGCCGTGGGCGGCGATAAAGCTTTTGCAGGGACAGATAGGCACCGGCATCGGGCTTGCGGTGCTGTGGGCAGTCGTCATCATCGTGCGCCAGTACGCAGAGCCGAAGATAGTAGGCAAGCAGGTGGGACTGCATCCGCTTGCAACGCTTTTGTGCCTGTGGGTCGGCCTCAAGCTTGCCGGCGGCATAGGAATGTTTGCACTGCCTATCGGTCTTCTGATCATAATGGAACTCAAGGCCGAGGGACTTATATTCAATAACGGAAACGAAATTCAGGGAGGTGCTTGAATGAAATTTTACTGTGAAAATGCCGAGACAGTTATATCGGAGCTTTCCTCCGATGCAAACGGTTTGACGAGCGGGGAGGCCGAGCGCCGCCTTGCCGAGCACGGCAAAAACAAGCTTGCCGAGGGCAAGAAGGATTCGATAATCAAGCAGCTTTTGAAGCAGCTTGCCGACCCCATGATAATCATTCTGCTGGTCGCCGCTGCGATAAGCGGTGTGCTTGCGGTAACGCAGGGCGAGAGCTTCGCCGATGTCATCATCATCCTTGCCGTTGTCATCGTAAATGCCGTTTTGGGCGTTTATCAGGAGAACAAGGCCGAAAAGGCGATAGAAGCGCTGCAGGAAATGTCCGCTGCCACGAGCAAGGTGCTGCGTGACGGCAAGATAGTCTCCGTGCGCAGCGAGGAGCTCACCATCGGCGATGTGGTGCTGCTCGAAGCGGGCGACGCCGTTCCGGCCGACGGCAGGATAATTGAAAATGCCAGCCTCAAAATTGAGGAGGCCGCTCTCACGGGCGAGTCGGTACCGGTGTCGAAATTCATTGATGCGATCAGTCTTACGGACAGCGCCGATGTGCCCTTAGGCGATCGCAAAAACATGGCGTACATGGGCTCGACCGTTGTCTATGGCCGTGGCGCTATGATAGTCACCGCCGTCGGCATGCAGACCGAGATGGGCAAGATAGCCGATGCGCTGGCAAACGCTCAGGAGGGGCAGACCCCCTTGCAGATAAAGCTCACGCAGCTTTCAAAGGTGCTGACATGGCTCGTGCTCGGCATATGCGCCGCAGTGTTCGCAGTCCAGCTTTTGCGGGCGGGCGGCTTTGACTTTGAAACGGTGCTGAGCTCGTTCATGATAGCCGTGTCCCTTGCCGTTGCCGCAATTCCCGAGGGCTTGGCGGCGGTAGTGACGGTCGTTTTGTCCATCGGCGTTACCAATATGTCAAAGCGAAATGCCATCATCCGCAAGCTTACGGCGGTCGAGACCCTCGGCTGCGCACAGATAATCTGCTCTGATAAGACCGGCACGCTGACGCAGAACAAAATGACGGTCGTCGACTTCTTCGGAGACGATAAGGACCTTATCTCCAAGGCAATGGCGCTGTGCTCCGATGCCGAAATTGACGCCGACGGTGTCGTCACCGGCGAACCGACCGAAGCAGCGCTGGTCGTCTGGGCAAATAAGCTCGACCACAATAAGACCGCCCTCAAGGAGGATTTCCCCCGCTGCGGCGAGGCACCGTTTGACTCGGGACGCAAGATGATGAGCACCGTGCATCTTGCACATAACGGCGTTGTGCAGTACACAAAGGGTGCGCCCGATGTCATAATCGACAGATGTACCCATTACATGAAAAACGGCGAGGCCGTGCCGATGACGGATGAGTATCGCAAAGAAATTGCCGGGGCAAACAAGGCAATGGCCGACAAGGCTCTGCGAGTTCTCGCCTGTGCAATGCGGGTGTGGGAGCGTGAGCCGGATAGCTTCGAGCCGGAGGAGCTTGAGCACGACCTGTGCTTTGTGGGACTCACCGGCATGATCGACCCCGTCCGTCCCGAGGTAAAGGCTGCGATCGACGAGTGCGTGGGCGCTGGTGTGCGTGCTGTCATGATAACCGGCGACCATATCGACACCGCAGTTGCGATCGCAAAGGAGCTCGGCATTTTGCGCCCCGGTGACAGGGCGATAACGGGCAGTGAGCTTTCACAGATGTCCGACGCCGAGTTCGAGGCATGCTTCAGAGATATCAGCGTCTATGCCCGTGTTCAGCCCGAGCACAAGACGAGGATAGTCAACGCATGGCGCGGCGCAGGCTATGTCACCGCCATGACCGGCGACGGCGTGAATGATGCGCCCAGCATCAAAAGCGCCGATATCGGCGTGGGCATGGGCATAACCGGCACGGATGTCACGAAAAATGTTGCCGACATGGTGCTTGCCGACGACAACTTTGCGAGCATCGTCGGCGCCGTCGAAGAGGGCAGGCGCATTTACGATAATATCCGCAAGGCTATCCAGTTTCTCCTTGGCTCTAACATGAGCGAGGTCATAAGCATTTTTGCCGCAACTGTGCTCGGCTTCACGATTCTCAAGCCCGTGCATCTGCTGTGGATAAACCTTGTCACCGACTGCTTCCCGGCATTGGCACTTGGCATGGAAAAGGCAGAGCCGGACATCATGCGCCGCAAGCCGAGGTCTGCAAGCGCAGGCATATTCGCCGGCGGCATGGGTATCGACATTGCGTATCAGGGACTTTTGGTCTCTGCACTGACGCTTGCATCGTATTTCATCGGCCACTTCATCGAAAGCGGAGTGTGGGAAATTGCCGACAGTCCCGACGGCATGACAATGGCATTTCTCACCATGTCAATGGCGGAGATATTCCACTCGTTCAATATGCGCTCGCAGCGTGGCAGTATCTTTAAGCTGCCCGGCCACAATATCATGCTAATCGGCGCTGCCATAGGCTCGCTCCTGCTGACGACCGTTGTGTGCGAGGTGCCGCTGCTTGCCGGAGCCTTCGGCTTTACGAGCGTTGAGCTCGGCGAATACGCCATTGCGATCGGCTTGGGCTTCTGTGTGATACCCATAGTTGAGCTGGTAAAGCTCATTCAGCGATTGACAGCAGCGAAAAAGAGTGATATAGTATAAAAACCAGCAGTGACGGAGAACGCAGGTGCAAGCATTGCAGAGAGAGAAGCCTTGGCTGCAAGCTTCTTATGCCCAAACCGTAAAGCGACCGCTCCCGAGCCGAAGCAAGGAAATGTGCTTCCGTTTCGCATGCGTTAAATGCAGGATGAGTACCTATCAAGGTGGGACCGTGTAAATTTTTACGCCCTTGACGCAATGCGTCAGGGGCGTTTTTGTATAGGAGGAGCATTATGGACGAGAATAAGTACACCTTTGAAAACCCCGAATTTAAGAACACCTACCGTCATACCACGAGCCACATTCTTGCGCAGGCCGTCAAGCGCCTTTACCCCGAGGTAAAGTTAGCTATCGGCCCTGCCATCGAAAACGGCTTTTACTATGACTTTGACGCACCGTTTGCCATCACTCCCGAGATACTCGAGAAGATCGAGGCCGAGATGCGCAAGATCTGCAAGGAAAAGATAAAGCTTGAGCGCTTTGAGCTGCCCCGTGAGGAAGCCGTAAAGCTCATGGAGGAAAAGGACGAGCCGTATAAGGTCGAGCTTATAAACGACCTGCCCGAGGATGCCGTCATAAGCTTTTATAAGCAGGGCGACTTCACCGATCTGTGTGCAGGCCCGCATCTGGACTCTACCGGCCGTGTCAAGGGCAATGCCATCAAGCTCACCTCCTGCACCGGCGCATACTGGAGAGGCGACTCCAACCGCAAGATGCTCCAGCGTGTCTACGGCACCTGCTTCATGAAGAAGGACGAGCTTGACGCTTACCTTGCAAGAATCGAAGAAGCCAAAAAGCGTGACCACCGCAAGTTAGGCAAGGAACTCGGCCTGTTCATGCTCACCGACGAAGGCCCGGGCTTCCCGTTCTTCCTGCCAAAGGGCATGGTGCTCAAAAACACACTTATAGACTACTGGCGTGAGGTACACAAGAGATACGGCTATGTCGAGGTCTCGACCCCGATGATATTAAACCGCCAGCTGTGGGAGACCTCCGGTCACTGGTTCCATTACAAAGAGAATATGTACACCACGCAGATCGACGGCGAGGATTACGCCATCAAGCCCATGAACTGCCCGGGCGGTATGCTCGTTTATAAGTCCGAGCCGCACTCCTACCGTGACCTGCCGCTTCGTGTGGGCGAGCTCGGCCTTGTCCACCGCCATGAGCTGTCCGGCGCTCTGCACGGCCTGTTCCGTGTCCGCTGCTTCACGCAGGACGATGCACACATCTTCATGACTTGGGATCAGATGAAGGACGAGATAAAGGGCGTTGTCAAGCTCTTTGACGAGGTCTATTCGCTGTTCGGTCTGCCGTATGAGATAGAGCTTTCCACCATGCCCGACGACCATATGGGCGACGAGGCCGACTGGGAGTTTGCGCAGAACACACTCAAGGAAGCCATCACCGAGATGGGCAAGAAGTATATCGTCAACGAGGGCGACGGCGCATTCTACGGCCCGAAGCTCGACTTCCATCTTCAGGACTCACTCGGCCGTACCTGGCAGTGCGGCACTATCCAGCTTGACATGCAGCTTCCCGAGCGTTTTGAGCTTGAGTATGTCGGCGCCGACGGCGAAAAGCACCGTCCCGTCATGATCCACCGTGTCGTGTTCGGCTCGATAGAACGCTTTATCGGCGTTATCACCGAGCACTTTGCCGGTGCGTTCCCGACTTGGCTCGCTCCCGTTCAGGTCAAGGTCATGCCCATCACCGATAGGGTCGATGACTACGCAAAGCACATTGCACAGCGCCTTGATGAGCTCGGCTTCCGTGTGGAGACGGATCTTCGCAACGAGAAGATCGGATACAAGATCCGTGAAGCTCAGAGCCAGAAGATCCCCTACATGATCATCGTCGGCGACAAGGAAGCGGAAAACGGCACCATCTCCGTGCGCACCCGCTCCGGCGGCGACGAGGGCGCAATGAGCGTCGAAAGCTTCATTGAAAAGCTCGGCAAGGAAGTTTCCACAAGGGCAAAATAAAGATAATAAAAATGGTCTCAATCATTTGATTGAGACCATTTTTTAATGCGAATTAAAATAATCAACGGCGGAATCGGTTATCATCACGAGGTCACACTCGCCTCTGTCGAGCGCAGCAAGGTAATCCTTCGCACCGCCCTGAATGCGGGATATCTGACCTAACTTGCCGCTTATACCGGTGTTCTCCTCCATGAGGTCGAGGTAGCACTGCGAGGTGCCCATGTAAAGGGTCTTGCCTCTTATCGAGTTGCTGCCCGAGCCCTTGGCGGCTAAGACAAGCTTGTCGGACATGTATGTCACCAGAATGGTGTAGTCTGCCGAAGTCCTGTCGAGCACAACGCCGCCCCATGCGCAGTCGATGTTGCCGGAGTTTAGCTCAACGAAGGCTTTTTCCGAGTGTATTGCCTGCACCTTGAGCGACCAGCCTAACTTTTCGCACACGGCCTTGGCAAGCTCAATGTCAAAGCCGTCGTAGCCGTCGCCGCTGGTAAACGCCATTGGCGCATTGTCAAGGTCAACGCCGATGATAAACTCACGGGGGGCAATGTATCCGAGCTCCGACAAAGCGTCTTTTGTGGACGGAAAGTCGACGGCGTTTTTGCTGCCGAACCACTTTGCCGCAAGGTCGTCTATCGTGCCGTTGTAGGCAAGCTCACGCAGCGCCTTGTCAATGTAGTGATATGTCGAGTCGCCGTTACGAAAGCCGATGGAGTAATCCTGACTGCGAACGGTCTTGACCGCTTTATATTTACCGCCCCCGCCGCATGCGCACAGACAGAGCACCATGCACATAATGAGCAGGAGGCTCATTATTCTTTTTTTCATCCGTTTAACCACCCCTTAGGCTTTAGATGATACAAGAAATTTATGTACAAATCAAGTATTTTCCCATAATTTCGGCACTGCCGGTCAAAAGCAGCGAGCCGAGTGCGCCGTCAATCAGCTCAGCCTTGATGCGAAGCTCGCCGCAGGGGTTTTGAAGCGCCACGGTCTGCGATGCTCCAGCCTTTGCCGCAAGATACGCAGCGCAGGCCGTTGAACCGCTTGCACACGAGCTCTCCCACACGGCGGTGTCGGTTGAGCGGACATAGACATAGGGCTTGAGCCTGTCACCGTCAAGGAACATGAGTCCCAGCGCATCGGCTTGCAGCTCCTCGCACCATGAGCGGATGTTTGTCTCGGCGTCGGAAACGCTGAGCGAACTATCGCAGATAACATGGCTTATGCCGGGAAAGCGCACGACCGGCAGCTTGAGCGAGCCGAAGCTCGCCGTTTCGATGCCGACTGGCAGCGGCATTGCGACCGTGCCGAGAAATGTGTTATCGCAGAGCTTTTGCACCTTGACGCACAGCGGCTCGTCTGCGCCCGAGACCTCGAGCGTGATATTGCCGCTATCTATGCCGCTCTTGCGTGCCATGAGTGCGGCGGCGGAAATACTTGCATTGCCGCAAAATTCGCCACCCATCATTTGCAGGCGAACGGCAGCCTCACCCTGCGGCTTTTCCAAAAAGCCGACCTGCTCGATAGTCGTGTCGGCAGCCATTATAAGCCCCGCAATGCGGCTTTGCTTGTTTCTCTCGGCCGATGTTTCGACTATCGCCGTGATATTGCCCGTGGGGTCGATTTTATAATAAGAATACTCCATTACGCCTGATAATTGCGCAAAAACTGCTTCGTGCGCTCGGTCTTGGGATTGCCGAAGACCTCCTCCGGCTCGCCCTGCTCGACGATGACACCGCCGTCCATGAAGATGACACGGTCGGAAACCGCTCTTGCAAAAGCCATCTCGTGCGTGACGATGACCATAGTCATTTTCTCCTCGTGCAGCTGCTTTATGACCTTCAGCACCTCGCCCGTGAGCTCGGGGTCGAGCGCACTTGTCGGCTCGTCAAAGAACAAAATCGTGGGATCCATCGCAAGCGCTCTTGCAATCGCAACACGCTGCTGCTGACCGCCGGAAAGCTCGCAGGGATAGGCGGCCGCCTTATCCTCAAGGCCCATTTTCTTCAGCAGCGTCATTGCACGCTCCTCAGCCTCCTGCTTTGTGCGGCCAAGCACATGCACCTGCGGGTCGGTGAGGTTTTTAAGCACCGAAAAGTGCGGGAAGAGGTTAAAGTTCTGGAACACAAGACCGAAAATGCTGCGTATCTTCTTGAGCTCGGCCTTGCCGGAATACACGGCTTTGCCTTCGGCGTTATTCTTTGCCGCAACCTTACCGAGATAGATAAGCTCACCGCTGTCCATCTCGGTGAGCAGCGTTGCACAGCGAAGGAGTGTCGATTTACCCGAGCCCGAGGGACCGATTATCGACACGACCTCGCCCTTATCAACGCTCAGACTAATATCCTTGAGGACATGCAGCGTTGCGTCATTGAAGCTTTTTTGAATGTGGTTTATCTCTAAAACTTTCACTTTGCATATCCTCCTTACTTATAATAATTCATCGATTTTTCGACCTTGCCCATTGCATAGTCGACGATGGCGTTAAACACAAAGTAGAACACACCGGCAACCACGAAGGGCATGAAGCTTGTTTCGGAGTTTGCGATCTGCTTGCCGATGGTGAACAGCTCCTGATACGATACGGTGAACGCCATGGAGGTGTCCTTAACGAGGGTGACGACCTCGTTGGTGATGCTGGGCATGATGCGCTTGATGACCTGCGGGAGAATGATGTGGAAGAAGGTCTGTATCTTCTTATAGCCCAGGATATCCGCCGCCTCATACTGTCCGACGGGCATGGACTCTATACCGCTGCGGTATATCTCCGCAAAGTAGGCGGCGTAGTTTATCGCAAAGGCGATGACGACGGGGATGAGCTTGTTTCTCGAAACAGGCAGGTCGAACAGATAGAACGGGCCGTAAGTAACGGCGATGAGCTGGAGCATAAGGGGCGTACCACGCAGAACGGAGATGACAAAGCGGGTCACATTCGACACTATCTTGCTTTTGCTCATCCTCAAAAAGGCGATGACCATGCCGAGCGGCAGGGAAAACAGCAGCGTCAGAAAAAATATGGCGCAGGTCTTGCCGAAGCCGCTGCCCATTGTGGTGATCATTGTCACTAAATCCATAAAATAATCCTCGTTTCAAAACGCACGCATTCCCGGAAGCGTACACTTCCGGGAAGCGATAGTTATTTGTGCTATTTCTTTATTACTTATTCAGATAGATGAGGTTCGAGACGATGTCGGGATACTTCTCGGCTATCTTCTGATAGGTGCCGTTGTCAACGAGCTGCTGAACGGCTGCCTCGATCTGGTCGCAAAGCTCCTGATCGTCTGCACGGAAGGCAATACCGTACTGCTCTGCGCCGAGGTTTTCGTTAACTATGCGGAAGCCCTCGTTCTTTGCAGCATAGGCTGCTGCAACGGGATAGTCGACGAACACGGCGTCAACGCTGCCGCCGCCAAGCTCGGTGAAGGCACTTACGAAGCTGTTGCAGGTGACGAGCTCACCGAAGGTTGCCTTGAGGTCTGCAAGGTCACCGTTGAGAAGGCTCTCGCCGGAGGTGCCGAGCTGGACCGCAACGGTCTTACCCTTAAGGTCGGCAGAGGACTGAATGGGGCTGTCCTTCTTGACGAGCAGAACCTGAGTGTTGTCGTAGTAGGGATCGGAAATGACATAGCCGGCTTCCTTCATGCTGTCGAGAATGGTCATGCCGGACCAGATGCAGTCACATTCCTTGCCGTCGAGCTGAGCGAGCTTGTTATCCCAGTTGACAGGGAAGACTTCCATCTTCCAGCCGAGCAGATCGCAGGCGGCCTGAGCGACCTCAATGTCAAAGCCGGTGTACTCGCCGTCAGAGCCTATATAGCTGTACGGGGGGTACTCGGGGTCGATGCCGACGACGAGAGTCTTCTGAGAGTCGTCCTTGTTATCTCCGCCGCCGCAGGCGCACAGTGCAAAGACCATCATAACTGCTAAAAGCAGTGCAACTATCTTTTTCATGTTTTTATCCTCCGAAAATCGATGTAGTTTGTTATCACGGTGATAAGATAACACATTACTGCGCTAAAGTAAAGAACTATTTTCAAATTTGTTGTGCAAAAACTGCACAGCTATTTTTCGCATTTTGACGCACATGCACTTTAATTCCTACTAAAACCGTGGTATATTAAAACCATAGAAAAACAATAGGAATTAGACGGAGGTGATATTTATGAATGTTACCAGCAAAGGCCGTTATGCCCTGCGCATTATGATTTATCTTGCGCAGCATTCCGATGAGGGCTATATATCGCTCAAAACCATTTCCGACCGCACGGAGCTTTCGATGAAGTATCTTGAGATGATAGTCGGCAACCTCAAAAAGGCGCAGCTTGTCGACAGTACCCGTGGCAAGGAGGGCGGCTATAAATTAAGCCGCAAGCCGGAGGAGTACACCGTGGGCGAGATACTAAATTGTATAGAGGATAACCTTGCACCGGTGGCTTGCATCAAGGCCGGGTCAATTAACTGTGACAGATCAGATGCCTGCCTGACCGTTCCCATGTGGAAGGAGCTTGACGATATAACCAACGCCTACCTTGCAACGGTCACGCTTACCGATCTTCTGACGGGCGACAAGTGGAAAAATAAAAACTATTGACTATTTTAATGTATAGTGTTACAATTCCCATGTTTTTAATAGGATTTACAGAAAGGAAGATATAAATATGTTTGTTTACGCAGATAACGCAGCAACCACGAGCGTGAGCAAGACCGCTCTTGACGCAATGATGCCTTACCTCACCACCCTGTACGGCAATCCTTCGAGCCTTTATTCCTTCGCTCAGAAGGCAAAGGAAGCTCTTGAGGATGCCAGAAAGACCGTTGCCGACATTATCGGCGCAGAGCCCAAGGAGATATACTTCACCTCCGGCGGCTCGGAGGCGGATAATCAGGCTATCGTATCCATGGCAAAGTTCGGCGCTCTTAAGGGCAAAAAGCACCTTATCTCCACCAAGTTTGAGCATCACGCAGTTCTGCACACCCTCAAGCAGCTTGAAAAGCAGGGCTTTGAGGTAACGCTGCTGGATGTCCACGAGGACGGCGTTGTCCGCCTTGAGGATGTCGAGGCTGCAATAAGAGAGGATACCGCTCTTGTCACCGTCATGTTTGCAAATAACGAGATCGGCACCGTGCAGCCCATTAAGGAGATCGGCGCACTCTGCCGCAGCAAGGGCATCCCGTTCCATACCGACGCTGTTCAGGCTGCCGGCCATATGCCCATCAATGTAAAGGAAATGAACATCGACCTGCTGAGCATGTCCGGCCATAAGTTCCATGCACCCAAGGGTGTCGGCGTTCTGTACGCAAAGAAGGGTATGCCGCTGTTCAACATCATCGAGGGCGGCGCTCAGGAGCGTGGCAAGCGTGCAGGCACCGAGAATATCCCCGGCATTGTGGCTCTTGCAGCGGCTCTCAAGGAGTCTGTTGACAACATGGAAGCCAACACCGCAAAGATAATCCCCATGCGTGACAAGCTGTTTGCCGAGCTGTCGAAGATCCCCCACTCCAAGATAAACGGCTCACTCGAGCACCATGTCCCCGGCACGGTCAATATGTGCTTTGAGGGCATCGAGGGCGAGAGCCTGCTGCTTCTGCTCGACTCCAAGGGCGTCTGCGCATCATCCGGCTCCGCCTGCACCTCCGGCTCTCTCGATCCGAGCCATGTTCTGCTCGCCATCGGCCTGCCCCACGAGGTTGCCCACGGTTCACTGAGACTTTCCATCGGCGAGTACAACACCATGGAGGAAATTGACCACATCATCGAGGTCGTTCCCGGTATCGTTGAGTACCTGCGCAGCATCTCCCCGGTGTGGGAGGATCTCGAAAACGGCAAGAGAAAGCACCTCATCTAATAATTTGTATAACTAACTAATGCTTTTCAGGAGGATATAATCATGGCACTGTATAGCGATAAAGTAATGGACCATTTCCAGCACCCCCGTAATGTCGGCAAGATCGACGACGCTCCCAATGTGGGCATCGGCGAGGTCGGCAACGCCAAGTGCGGCGATATTATGAAGATGTACCTCAAGGTAGATGACGGCGTCATCACCGACTGTAAGTTCAACACCTTCGGCTGCGGCAGCGCAATTGCAACAAGTTCCATGGCTACCGAGCTTATCAAGGGCAAGAAGCTTGAGGACGCTCTCGAGCTTTCCAACAAGGCTGTTGTCGAGGCTCTCGACGGTCTGCCCACACATAAGATCCACTGCTCCGTTCTCGCCGAGGAGGCTGTCAAGGCCGCCGTCAAGAACTACTACGACAAGAACGGCATAGAGTACGATCACGAAAAGTTCGCAGAGACCCACAACTGCGACCACTGCGTCGAGTAAGAGAATACGCAAAAATCCCCGAGCCGGTTGGCTCGGGGATTTTTGCGTACATCAATCAATTTTCACAAGGCCGTTCGGGGCTTTGCAGCGTGCGGCAAGGTCGATGTATGTCTGCTTACTGCGCTCCCATGCGGAAATGTCCTTGTCCTCAAGCTCACGCAGGATCTTCGCCGGAGCGCCGCCGACGACGACACGGGGCGGGATAGTCTGGTGCTTTTTCACCACTGCTCCCTCGGCGACAACGGCGTATTCGCCGATATTGGCAAACATGCTGATTATTGCGCCCATGCCGATGTTAGCGCCGTCTCTTATGTGGTTTCCGTGGACTATCGCATTGTGGCCTATCGTGACCCGCTTTCCGATGTGGCAGCCGTCGGTCTTGGCGTCGGGCCCGCCGACATGGATAAGGCACAGATCCTCAATTGCGGTCTCGTCGCCGATGAATATCGGTCGCTCGTCGCCACGGATGACGGAGCCGGGGCCGACATAGCAGCGTGCGCCGATGGTCACATCGCCGATGATGACGGCGCTGTCGCTTATAAATGCGCTCGGGTCGATGCTCGGGCGCTTGCCTTCAAATTCGTACAACATGTTGATACCTCATTTCTTTCGGACATATGTGCCCGGTATGCCGAGCTCATTTCGGTATTTGGCGACGGTGCGCCGTGAAATTAAAAAGCCATTCTTGCTCAAAATGTCGCACAGCTGAGCGTCGGACAGGGGAGAGGACTTGTCCTCGCCTTCGATCACTTCTCGCAGAAGCTTTTTAGCTTCATCTGCCGAGCGTGCGCCGGACTTGCTCTCAAGCTTGGCGGTGAAAAACAGTTTTGCGGGGATAACGCCACGCTTGCACTGAATGTATTTGCCACGCACCGTGCGGCTGACGGTGGAAACGCTCAGTCCCGTGGAGTCGGCAATGTCGGCAAGCGTCATGGGCTTAAGCGTGTCGGATTTGCCGCAAAGGTAGTCGCTTTGCTTCTTCGCAAGTATCTCAAAGCAGCTCAGCACGGTTTTCTCGCAGCGGCACACATTCTGATACAGCCTGCCTGCGGCAGCCATGCGCTCATCAATATAGTTCTTAACGATCTCGTCGTCAGTGGATTTCTTGAGCTCCTTGCAGAACGAGCTTATCTTCAGATGCGGACTGTACGGGCGGCACAGTGAAATGCTGAGGCCGTCGGCGGTCTGCTCAACGCTCAGATCAGGGTAAATGTACATACTGTCGTCGTCACGGCTGCCCTCAAGTGCCGAGGAGGGGTAGGGGTAGAGCTCTTTTATGCGCTTTTCGGCACTGCGCACTGCGCTCACGGGGACACCGAGCGATTTCGATATCTGCATATAGTGTCCGTGCGAAAGCTCTTCAAGATAGCTTTCGACGATGCTGCGGGCGATGCTGTCATCGGCACTGAGTTGCGCTGCCAGACAGCCACGCACATCCCCGGCGCAGATTCCGGTCGGCGGCAGGGAGCGCATGACGGCAACGCAGTCATCGACCGCTTTGCGCTCGACACCTAATTTCTGTGCCGCCTTATCCCAGTCCTCGGAAAGAAAACCACGGCTGTCAACACAGCCGACGAGATAGCGATAAATCTTCCTTGTGTCATTGTCGACATCGGAGCTTGGCAGCATACTCAAAAGATACGAGCGGACATCTGTCTGCTCGGCGCGGGAGACGATTGGACTGTCGGGTGCGTCATCGTCATCGGCATTCGAGCTTTCCGTGCGCTGCGGGTTAAACGAACCGAGCCACTCGACACGGCTTGCAAGCTCGCCGCCTTTTGAGGCTGCGGCAAGCTCGTCAATGTCGATAGCGGGGTTTTCCATTGCCTGCTCCGTGAGATACCTGCCCAGCTCCACGGTGTTTAGCTGCACCATCTCCAGCAGCTGAATGGTCGCCGGTGTAATCGTCTGTTTAATTTTGACGGAATTCTTCAGCTTCATGACGATAGTTTTTTACCTCGAAATGGCACAAAAATATATTTGTTTACAATTTGACTATTTGAAACACTTTTTACATACCAGTTAATAATATCAAAACAGTTATACAAAATCAAGTTGAAAAATAAAGAATTGTTTGACGCCAAAGCGTGCAAAGTGTATCACCGTGATACACTTTGCTTCAAATACAGTGACCGAGGATGACACACTTTTAACAATTTGACACACTGCGCACTTAGTGTTACAATGGCACAGACGAACTTTTTCGGAGCAATAAAAATTTTTTTATCGGAGGCGCAGCGGCATGAATACGGATTTTCTCATTCGCAAAAAAGAGTACCTCAGTATGCTTGAAAGCTCAAGATACATGTGCGAAAGAAACGGACTTGATATGCACACGCAGACTCTGCCCGAGGTGACGGAGACCGACCGTGAACGGTGTAAAAATCATGTCACGGGTCATATCAGACTCATGCGCAAGAGCACGCCCGAGTATTATCAGGCTGTTGCGGATACGCTTGCGGCCAATAACTCCGTGCTTTTGTATCTGTACGAAAATTTTGATGTTTTCGGCCGCTACGGCGATAAAAAGCTCAAGGACGAGCTGTCTGAGAAGAATATAAAGCTCGGAGGCAATGTAGGCGAGAGTGTTGCCGGAACCAACGCTGCCGTCATGTCCGCACGAAGCCCCAGCAGTACATGGGTCATCGGAGATGAGCATTATCTGGACGCTTTTAAGCCCTATGTTACCTTTGCGTTCAGAATAAAGGGCAAATACAGCCGAAACGGCTATGTCATGTTAATCACCTATAAGGAGAACTTCGACGAGCGTATATATAATCTTTTTAAGCTGCTCGAATCTACGGAGACCATCATAACGACAGGGCATGTGACCAAGGATGTCATCATGCGTGATATTGTGCAGCGCAACGAATACAGCCGCGGAAGAACGAACGATATAGTTATAATGGTCGATAACAGCTGCTCCGTTACCTTCGCAAACGATATGTTCTACGACTTTTATAACTACCATCCGCAGGAGACGATAAACAGCTTTTTGGGTGATATCTGCCCAGAGCTGATGTCGCTGGTGTCGAAGATAGCAGAGGGCAAAAAGGTCATCGGAAAGCCCGTGGAGCTTGTGCACCCAAACGGCTCAAGAGAGCAGTATTTTGCCGATTGCAGCATAATTAACACGAATATGCGCCAATTCGGTGCACTTATCACCATTTATAAGGGCAAGATAAAGAAAGAAGAAAAGCCCGCAGACGGCAACTACGCACGCTATACCTTCGATGATCTTATCGGCGTTTCGGATAATTTCGTGCAGCTAAAGCGCTTTGCTGAGCGGATATCGGCGACCTCAAGCCCCATACTTATTCAAGGCGAATCGGGCACCGGAAAGGAGCTTTTTGCAAATGCGATCCATTCCACCAGCCAGCGCAAGGATAAGCCCTTTGTCGCCGTAAACTGTGCGGCGATACCCCGTGATCTTATAGGCAGCGAGCTGTTCGGCTATGTCGGCGGATCGTTCACCGGCGCAAACCGCACCGGTGCAAAGGGCAAGTTTGAGCTTGCCGACGGCGGCACGCTGTTTTTGGATGAGATAGGCGAGATGCCCGTTGAAATGCAGAGCGTCCTGCTGCGTGCGCTGGAGGAAAACTGCATAACCCGCATAGGCGCAACAAAGCCCATAAATGTAGATGTACGAATAATTACAGCCACCAATAAGGACCTCACGAAATGTATTGCCGACGGCAGCTTCAGGGCAGACCTGTACTACCGTCTCAATGTCATAAACCTCACCATGATACCCCTCAGACGGCGCAGGGCGGACATTAAGGAGCTGGCAGAATACTTCCTTGAACGCTTTGCACACGAAAACGGCAAGAATATTCACGAGATCAGCCCCGCTGCGGTCGTTGCGATGACCGAGTATGACTGGCCGGGTAATGTCCGAGAGCTGCGCAATTGCATGGAATACAGCGTCATCGTCTGCAAAAGCGACTGCATCGAGTTTGAGGATCTTCCGCAGAGCATAACAAACCTTGAGCGGGCGGATGAAAGTGCCAAAGCGGCCGAGCCCGAGGGCACGGAGCTTCGCATGATGAGTGATTTCTTCACAAAGCAGCGGCTTGAGATGGCAAAGAAGCTCATGGTCGAGTTTAAGGGCAACAAATCAAAGGTCGCACAGGAGATGGGCGTTTCACGCTCCACGCTATATAGGATACTCAACGGCGCAGAGGATACGCACAGTGACAAATAACGCAAAACAAGCAAAGAGTCGAACACCAGCAAAAGCGGGTGTTCGGCTCTTTTTGGCTTTGTACAAACTTGCGTATGTGTCGTGACCAAAGGGAGCATAAAAAGAAAAAATATTTTTTTGACAAAGTTGGCACGGATTTTGCATTAAAAATAGACTGTCAAGAAAATAACCGACACGGTCAGTTCCCCGGCCGGGATAATCGATACTGAGCTGAGGTTATGATACTGAGGAGGTAAATATGAAAAGACTTTATACACCGTTTAAGGTCAACCAGCTTGAGCTGAAGAACAGAGTGATCATGTCACCCATGAGCGTTGGCCACACCGTCGACGGCTTTATTATGGATGATGTTGTCGAGTTCTACAGACGCCGTGCACTCGGCGGAGTCGGCCTTATCATTTTCGCAAATATGCAGTGGGATAAGGTTCGCTACAACCCCAACCACGGCGCAATGCTCACCGACGAGAAGTACATTCCCTCGCTCAAGAAGCTGACCGACGCCATCCACGAGGGCGGCAGCAAGGTATTTGCACAGCTCATGCATCGCGGCAGATGCGCAAACCGCGCAAGCATTCAGGGCGAGCAGGCTGTTGCACCGTCCCCCATCCCCGGCAGATTCACTCACTTTGAGATGCCCAAGGAGCTCACCGTTGAGGAGATCAAGCAGTTCGTTGACTGGCAGGCAGACGCTGCGGTCATCGCAAAGAAGGCCGGCTTCGACGGCATCGAGATCGAGACAAACTCCGGCTACCTGTACGGCCAGTTCTTCTCTCCGCTTACAAACCACCGCACCGATGAATACGGCGGCTCGCTCGAAAACCGCTGCCGCTTCATGGTCGAGACCCTTGAGGGCATGAGAAAGGCAGTCGGCCCCGACTATCCCATTTCGCTCCGTGTCAGCGGCAGCGACTTCATGGACGGCGGCTGCAACGGCGACGATATCGCAGAGATCTGTGAGCTGCTGGACAAGACCGGTTATGTTGACGGCTTCTCCATCACCGCAGGCTGGCACGAGTCGGCAGTTCCCCTCATCACCATGGAAGTTCCCCACGGCGCATGGGCATACCTCGGCCGCCAGATCAAGGCAAGAGTCAAGGCTCCCGTCGCACAGGGTATGCGCATGAACATCGAGAAGGCAGAGGAACTCATTGACAGAGGCGACTTCGACGCTATCGTTATGGGTCGTCCGTTCCTGGCTGACCCCGATGTCGTCAACAAGGCAATAGCCGGCAAGGCTGCCGATATCCGTCCCTGCGTCGGCTGCAACGCAAAGTGCCTTGACATGGCAATGATCAGCAAGCCCATCGGCTGCATCGGCAACTACGAATGCAACCGTGAGCAGGAGCTTGAGGACGAAAACGGCCTCATGCCCACCGAGAAGAAGAGCGAGCATCCCGAAAAGATCCTCGTTATCGGCGCAGGCCCCTCCGGCATGGAGTTTGCTCGTGTCGCAGCGCTCCGCGGTCACAAGGTCACCATTTGGGAGAAGCGCAACCGCACTATCGGCCTTTCGCTGTTTGCCGCAACGCCTCCCCGCCGCTATGATATCCGCTACTTCGGCCAGTGGCTCGAGCGCACCTGCCGTGAGCTGGGCGTTGAGATAATCCTCAACAAGGAAGCCACCGCAGAGGATATCATCGCAGCAAGCAAGGACTTCGACCGTGTCGTTCTCGCATGCGGCTCCAAGGCAACCATCCCGCCGATCCCCAGAGATCCCAGTGTTCCCGTTGTCCACGCATGGGATGTGTTTGAGGGCAAGGCAGAGCTCGGCAAGAATGTCGTTGTCGTCGGCGGCGGCGATGTCGGCGTTGAGGTCGCAATGTACATCGGCGAGATCGGCACCCTTACCGCCGATGAGCTGAGATTTATGATGATCTATAAGACCGAGCCCTACGAAAAGCTCCAGCAGCTTCTCAACCACGGTGTTCACAATGTTGCCATCGTCGAGATGGGCAAGAAGTTTGCTCCCGACATCAACCCCGGCAGCCGCTGGTCGATAATCGCACGCACCAAGCAGCTGGGCACCAAGATGCTCAAGGAGACCAAGGTCCTCGAGATCACCAAGGAAGGCGTCGTTGTTGAAAACGCAGAGGGCGTTCAGACTCTGCCGGCAGACACCGTTGTTATAGCCGCAGGTGCAAAGCCCAATAATGATATGTATGAACAGCTCGTCGGCAAGGTCAAGCAGGTTGACTGCATCGGCGACGCTGTCAAGGTCGCAAGGATACCCGATGCGGTCGAGTCTGCCTACAAGCTCGCCGCAAGCATATAAATTAGCCTAAGACTGTGCGGCGCAGCGCCGCACGATAGTCCGGCTGTGTAATCCCCCCCTTTTTCCCCATGGGCTGCCGGGCTCCTCCCCGGCAGTTCCGGGAGGAAGCGAGGGAAATGTGAGAATAATAGTTTTTAGAGCTTAATCTTAATGAGGATAATTAAATGAATCAGCTGCAGAACAAGCAATTTGAAGAGGCACTGGTCCGATACAGAAAAAAGTGGGACAAGATCAAGGACCCCTGTGTGGTGTACGACTTTCCTATACCCTCCGTTTCCTGTAAGGAGCTGTTCCTCAAGAGAGTAAACGAACATCCCGACAAGACCTATGTAATTAGCAAAGGCGAGAAGATGAGCTATGTCGAGTGCAATACTCTTGCAGCAAAGATAGCGAACGGGTTTCTCGCAAACGGTCTTAAGAAGGGCGACCGTGTCATAACCTATGTCTCAAACGGATTTGAGTTCGTGGCACTGGCACATGCCTGCTTCAAGACCGGCATCATAATGGTAAACACCAACCCCCGCTCCACCGCAGATGAGATCAGCCGTAGAATTAAAGACTGCACCCCGAAGATGGTCATAACCGACTCCGACGGTGCCGATGCGGTAGCCCAGGCTCTCAAGGACGACAGACAGAGCATCGAAAAGGCTGTGTTCTGCCCCGCACTTGAGAAGGAAAATCGCTGGGATGAGTTCAATGCGTGGGAAAGCATCATTTCCGACGACGCAAGCGAACCCGATATCGAGATTTTGCCCGAGGATGTTGCGGTACTGCAATACACCGGCGGTACGACCGGCGTCTTGAAGGGCTGCTGCCAGACAAACCACGCATTTGTCGCAAAGGCAATGGCTCAGGTGCAGTATTTCAGGCCCTTCCTCAACGATAATGACTATGAAAACTACATGGTCATCATAGCACTGGGCATGTCCCATGCGTTCGGCTTCGGTCAGGGCATCGTCGTAAACCTCACCATGGGCGGCACGATATTCTTTGCCGAGAGCCTTGACGAGATACTCAGTGTCATCGAGAAATTCCGTCCCACCGTTTGGCCGTCCGTCCCTCTGTGGATGAAGCTTATCGCTACCCATGAGGAGTATCAGAAGTATGACATTTCCTCGCTCAAGGTCATAACCTGCGGCTCGGCTCCGCTGCCTGTGGATGTCATCAAGCGTGTCGAGGAGCTCACGGGAGCCGTCATCACCGAGGGCTACGGCATGACCGAAACGGTAAACACCATAACCATAAACGGTCATGACCATCGCAAGGTAGGCACGGTCGGCGTTGTGAACCCCAACATCGAATACCTCATCGTCGATCAGGAGACCGGCACCGAGATCGTCGAGGACGGAACACCGGGCGAGATAATCTGCCGTGGCGAATGCGTCATGCACGAGTATTGGAACAATCCCGAGGAAACGGCTAAAATGCTGCGCAACGGCTGGCTGTACACGGGAGATATCGGACTCATCGATGAGGAAGGCTTCCTTGTCATCTGCGACAGGAAAAAGGATCTCATCATAACCGGCGGCTTCAATGTGTTTCCCAGCGAGCTTGAGGCGGTTGCGATAACCGCACCGAATGTCGCAGACGCAATTGCGATAGGCGTTCCGAACGAGCGTCGCGGCGAGGTTCCCGCATTATTCGTTCAGCCCATGCCGGGCAAGACCATTGACCTTGCCGAGGTCGAGCAGGTCTGCCGTGAGAAGCTCTCAAGATTCAAGGTGCCCAAGGAGTATTACACCATGGACATGCTCCCCAAGACCAAGAACCGCAAGCCCGACAGAAAAGCGGTCAGAAAAATGTATCTTGAGCATGCATTTGATGACCAGAAAAAGTAATAGATAGTTTTGCTGTTTTATTGAATGTTAATTAAAAAATAAACATAAAAAAGGAGAAGACGAAAATGTCTAAGAACACAAAAAGAACACTTCTTGGCTTCGTACTCGCAATCGCGGCGCTCGTCCTCATCGCATATCTTCCCGCTGAGACCGAGCAGATGAGCCGTGCGGCATGGCAGTATCTCGGCTGCTTCGTGTTCATGCTCGTACTCATCATTTCCCGCGCAGTCCCCGACTGGGCAGCGGTATTGTGCACAATGGCAGTGCTCGTGGCACTGAAGGTCGCAACCGTCGCCGAGGTCACCTCGAACTTCGCATCCAGCACCGTATGGCTGTGCATCGGCGTGTTCATCATGTCCATCGGCATCAACAACAGCGGCTTTATGAAGCGCCTTGCTCTTTGGGTCCTGACCCGTTTCCCCGGAACCTATGCAGGTCAGGTCACCGCAATGCTCCTTTCCGGCGTTATCATGAGCCCCATCATCCCGTCCTCCACCGCAAAGACCTCCATGATGGCTCCGTTCGTCAACCAGGTCTGTGAGGCATCCGGCGCAGAGCGCAACTCTAAGCAGTCCCTCGGTCTTTGGTTTGCAAACTTCATGGGCACCAACCAGCTCGGTATGGCCTTCGTTTCCGGCTCTGTGTATGTCGCACTCATGCTCGGCTTCGTCGGTGAGAGCGTTTCCTGGGGTCAGTGGTTTGTCCGTGCATGCGTATGGTATGTAGTCTGCATCATCCTCGTTTATGTTTTCTGCCTCATTTTCTGCAAGCCCACCGAGACTCAGAAGGCAGCAAATGTTGAGTTCATCAAGGAGTCTTACAAGGCTCTCGGCAAGATCAGCACCAAGGAGAAGCAGGGCATCATCATCGTTCTCGCAGCCCTCGTTCTCTGGCTCACCCAGTCCACCCACAAGATCGACGCAGGCATGATCGCTATCCTCGCCGATGTCGCATTCATCGCATGCGGCCTGATCACTCCTCCCGAGGTCGGCGCAAAGGGCATGTGGACCATCACCATCTTCGTCGGCGGCGTTCTTTCCGTTGCAGGTCTCATGGCATCCCTCGGCGTCAGCACTTGGCTGGCAGGCATCCTCGGACCCATCCTCGCTCCCATCATGAGCAGCCCCTGGATCTTCATCCCCGCACTGTGCATCATCACATACCTGCTTCGTTTCGTCATCGTGTCTCAGTCCTGCTGCATGGCCGTCATGATCGCAATCTTCGGCTCGCTGCTTGAGGCACACGGCATCAACATTTTCGTCCTCGTATTCACCTCTTGGGTATCCGGCACCTGCTGGAATGTCGCTTACCAGAACCCCGCATCCGCAGGCCTTATCAAGATGTGCGATCCCTCCCTCGACTTTGCAACCGCATCCAAGGGCTCGTATGCATACTGCATCATCAACCTCGTCGCAATGACCTGCAGCGTACCTCTCTGGATGGCACTGGGCCTTCTGTAATTAGAGTATGTACGGCTACAAGCATATCCGGGTCGAGCTTCCCGAGCCCGGCATAGCCGTGATGAGCTTCATCAGACCGGAAAAGCTCAACTCGTGGTCACGAGAGGTTTTCGACGATATGCTGCATTTCTTCCGTGCCCTCAAAACGGATGATGAGACGAAGGTGCTCGTCATCCGGGGCGAGGGGGAGCGTGCCTTCTGCACGGGAGCGGACTTCATGAGTCTGTTTCCCGGCGAGGGCGACCGTGACAGCGTACACAAGTCCTATGACTTCCAGGAGGAGCTAAGAGAGCTCGTCGTTCTTGTTCACGAGGCAAAGCAGGTCGTCATCACGGCTGCTCACGGCTACGCAGTCGGCGGCGGATTTTTCCTGACCATGGCATCGGATATCCGGCTCATTGCCGACGATGTGAAATTCTCGTGTCCGCTTCTTAAAATGAGCATGAGCTGCGGCGACCTCGGCTGTGCATATATGCTGCCCCGACTTATCGGCGACGGTGTGGCAAGAGATATCCTGCTCACGGGCAGATATATGTTCGCCCCAGAGGCCATGAGCCTTGGCTACGCCTCAGGGTGCTATCCACTTTCGGAGCTTGACAATGCGGCGATGGAAAAGGCGAGAGTGCTCGCAGGCTACACAAGCGAGGCTCTGCAGTACAGCAAACAGCTTCTTAATTTGATGGAAAGTGTCAATGATATTGACACGGCCATCAAGATAGAAAACCGCAACCAACAGCTCGTTAAAGCATTCAACAGAGAAAACCGCAGCAAACAGTGAATAATGCCCCGCCATGCGGGCGCACACATAGAAACAATGAATCTGAAAGGAGATTTCTAATGCAAAGCTTACCTAAAAAGTCCCTTCTGCCCTTCACCGAGGAGCACGAAGCATTCCGTAAGGAGTTTGGCGAATTTCTTGACAGAGAGATAGTTCCCTATTACATGGACATGGAGAAGAACCACTCCGTCGGCAAGGAGACCTTCAAAAAGTTCGGCGACGCAGGCTACGGCTGCCTGTGGCTGGACAAGAAGTACGGCGGCAGAGGGCTCGATATGCTCTACTCCATCGTCTACGGCGAAGAGCTCAGCAAGCGCGGCCTTAACGGCGTTCTGACCCGCCTGAGCAGCGACACCGTCGCTCCCTACATCTATGCACACGGCACAGAGGCACAGAAGGAAAAGTACCTCCCCGGCGTTGCATCCGGCGACACCTGCATCTGCATCTGCATGACCGAGGCAGAGCACGGCTCCGACCTTGCTCACATCGAGACCAGCGCAGTTAAGGACGGCAAGGGCAACTACATCGTCAACGGCGGCAAGATTTACATCTCCAACGGTATGGTCTCCGACTACGCCATCGTTGCAGTCGTCACAAACCCCAACGCAGAAAAGCCCCACAAGGGTATCAGCCTGCTCATCATCCCCACCGACGCACCGGGCTTCGAGCGCAAGCTGCTCAACAAGATCGGCCTTAACTCTCAGGACACCTCCGAGTACATCTTCCACGATGTCGTCGTTCCCGAGGAGAACCTGCTCGGCGAGGAGAACAGAGGCTTCTATTACCTCATGCAGCACCTCGAAAAAGAGCGTCTCATGGGCTCTTGGGGCACTCTCGGCATGGCAGAGTACGCCTTTGAGCTGTGCGTACAGCGTGCAAACGAGCGCCTCGTTGCCGGCAAGCCTCTCGGCGCATACCAGCATTGGCAGTTCGAGATCGCAAAGGCAGCCGCAGAGCTCGACCAGGCAAGAAGCTATGTTGAGCATCTGACCATGCTGTTCATGGCAGGCGAGAGCGTTAACACTCAGGTGTCGATCGCAAAGTACGCCACCAGCGAGCTTGCATACAAGATCTCCGACCTCGGCGTTCAGATCTGGGGCGGCCCCGGCATCCTGCGTGAAAACGCAATTGCACGCCAGTTCGTTGACACCCGCCACTACCGCCTGATGGCCGGTACCTCCGAGGTACAGCTGGGCATCATCGCAAAGGCAATCGGTCTCGGCAAAAAGAAGTAAGAATTTAATGGGGGATCAATATGGTCCCCCTATCCGAGCAAGGAGGTGCTCTAATGGCATTACCGCTTGAAGGCGTGAAAATCCTTGACCTGAGCACGATGCTCCCCGGCCCGTTCTGCTCCATGATTCTCGCCGACTTCGGCGCAGAGGTCATCAAGGTCGAAGCCGTCAAGGGCGGCGACCTCTTCAGAGGCGGCGTTCCCAAGATAGGCGACACGGGCGGAGCATTCTTCCAGGTCAACCGCAACAAAAAAAGCATCACCCTCAACCTAAAAAGCGACGAGGGCAAGGAAATATTCTATAAGCTCGCTAAGGACGCCGATGTCGTGCTCGAGCAGTACCGCCCCGGCGTTGTGAAAAAGCTGGGCGTTGACTACGAAACGATAAAGGCCATCAACCCCAAGATCGTTTACTGCTCCCTGTCCGGCTACGGTCAGACAGGCCCGTATCGTCTGACTTCGGGTCACGACCTTAACTATATAAGCTACGCAGGCATCCTCGGCCTCACCGCACGCAAGGGACAGACTCCCACCATCCCCGGCGTCCAGATCGCCGATATCGGCGGCGGCGCACTGTATGCGGCGATAGGCATCCTCATCGCTCTCATGGGCGTGAAGCGCAACGGTGTCGGCCAGTATGTCGATACATCGATGCTCGACGGCGCTGTCTCATGGCTGCCTGTGCTTGCAAACGACTACTTTGTCAAGGGCGTGTCTCCCAAGGCGGCCGAGAATATCCTCAACGGCCAGAACGCCTGCTACGAGGTGTATGAGACAAAAGACGGCAGATACATCAGCATCGGCGCTATCGAGCCTCACCTTTGGGCAAACTTCTGCGACGCCATCGGCAAGGAGGAGTTCAAGGCCTACCAGCGTGACCTCACAAAGCAGGACGAGATGTTTGCGTATCTGCGTGACATGTTCAAGTCCAAAACTCAGGCCGAGTGGATAGAAAAGCTCACCGGCGTTGACTGCTGCTGGGCACCGGTCAAAAACCTCGAAGAGGTCTTTGCAGACCCGCAGGTCGTCGCCCGTGACATGGTCTATGAGATGACCGACCCCGAGGGAACCTACGGCAGTGTCAGGATGATAGGCTCGGCCGTCAAGCTCTCGGAGACCCCCGCACGTAAGGAACTGTTCCCGCCCAGAAAGGGCGAGCATAACACCGAAATGCTCAAGTCTATTGGCTATACTGACGAGCAGATAGCCGAGCTTCAGAAAAACGGTGTTATTTAAAATTTGACTTAAAGGAGAAAAAATGATATGAAAATGCTCGAAGGCATCAAAGTCCTTGACTTTACCACCAACGCATCAGGACCCAAGGCCGGCACCTATCTCGCAGACTACGGCGCAGAGGTCGTCAAGGTCGAGGTACCCGGCGGCGAGGGCGGCAGAAAGTTTGCTTTCTATGTAAACGGCATCTCCACCTACGCCTGCGGCAAGGACAGAGGCAAGAAGTCCATTGAGATCAAGCTCAGCGACCCCGACGCACAGAAGCTGCTGCTGGATGTCGTCAAGGATTACGATGTTCTCATCTCCTCCAATAAGCCCGGCTTCCTTGAGAAGTTCGGCCTCGGCTATGAGGATGTCAAGAAGGTCAACCCCGGCATCGTTTACGCTGCACTCACTCCGTTCGGCTACAAGCCCAACAAGTATAGCGACAAGCCGTCATACGATATCTGCGCTGTCGCAATGAGCGGCCTTAACGCACAGACCGGTGAGCGTGACGGCAACCCCACCCGCATCGGCTCCGTTATCGGCGACATGATCGGTGCAGAGGGCTTCTTTGCGGCAATTATGCTCGCACTGTTCCACAAGCAGCGCACCGGCGAGGGTCAGTTCGTTGACTTCTCTCTCGTCCGCAACCTCATCCACATCAACGACACCCTCCAGTACCACAACAAGAAGGGTCACATCCAGTACCGTTCCGGAAACCACAACGCCAATATGTCTCCTTACGGCATCTACACCGGCAAGACCATGTCCATCGTCATTGGCGCTGTTGCACCGAGTACATGGAATCCCCTGTGCGACTGCATGAACCGCCCCGACCTCAAGACCGACCCCGAGTTTGCAACTCTGCCCATGAGGTCTAAGAACCACCTCAAGGTCGAGCAGATCATCACCGATTGGCTCATGACCTTCGACAATACCCGTGATGCATATGAAATGATGGAAAAGGCCGGCGTCGCAGTTGCTCCCGTTATGACCGCAGAGGAGGTCTGGGACGATGAGGAGTACAACCGTCTCGGTTGGTGGGTCAACTTCCCCATGTACCCCGAGTGGGAGGGCACCGACATCATCTCCAACAAGCACTGCGCATACTTTGCCGATTTCTCCAGCATCGACGAGCATCCCGAGAATCGTCCCGCCAACATCTCCACCCGTATTGGTGAGAACAACTACGAGGTCCTCGAGGAGTGGGGCAAGACCGAGGAAGAGGCCAAGGCACTGCTCGAAAAGTGGGGCGCAACCAATATCTAAGCTTACTACATCCTTTCTAAAATTTAACAAAACGTGTCTCTCCGGACGAGCTTTCGCCCGGGGAGATTCGTGGTTAAATTAAGTTAGATATAAATAAGTTATAGGAGGAAAAAGATATGAAAATGCTCGAAGGCGTAAAGGTTCTTGACTTTACAACAAATGCGGCCGGCCCAATTGTCGGCGCGTACTTTGCCGATTACGGCGCAGAGGTCATCAAGGTCGAAGTACCCGGCGGCGAGGCCGGACGCAGGTTTGCCTACTATGCAGGCGGCATGTCGACCTATGCATGCGGTAAGGACAGAGGCAAAAAATCGATTGAAATGAAGCTCAGCGACCCCGATGCGCAGAAGCTCATTCTCGAACAGGTCAAAAATTTTGACATTGTGCTCGTTTCCAACAAGCCCGGCTTCATGGAAAAGTTCGGCCTCGGCTATGAAGATATGCGCAAGGTCAACCCGGGCATAATCTATGCTTCGCTGACCCCGTTCGGCGTAAAGCCGTCGAAGTACAGTAACAAGCCGTCCTATGACATTTGTGCCGTCGCAATGAGCGGCATAAACGCACAGACCGGCGATGCCGACGGCGCTCCGACCCGCATAGGCTCGGTCATCGGCGACACCAGCGGTGCCGAGGCATTTTTCGCCTCCACGCTGCTTGCCTATATCCACAAGCTCAAGACCGGCAGAGGTCAGTTTGTTGATTTCTCGCTCGTGCGCAATGTACTGCACATCAACTCCAGCACCCTTCAGATCCACAACCACAAGGGTCACATTCAGAGCCGCTCCGGCAACCACAATACAAATCTTTGCCCCTACGGCATCTACACCGGCAAGACCATGTCCATGGTCATCGGTGCCGTGTCGCCGGCTACTTGGAATGCGCTGTGCGACTGCATGGGCAAGCCCGAGTACAAGGAAGACCCCCGCTTTGTCACCATGCCCGACCGCTGCAAGCATCACACATTGGTTGAGCAGATCATCACCGATTGGATAAACACCTTTGACGACTCCAAGGATGCCTATGATAAGCTCGATGCTGCCGGCGTACCTTGCTGCCCGGTGCTCAGTCCCGAGGAGGCTTGGGAGGACGAGGAGTATAATCGCCTCGGCTGGTGGGTCAACTTCCCCATGTACCCCGAGTGGGAGGGCACGGATGTTGCATCCAACAAGCACTGTGCCTACTTTGCCGACTTCTCCGATGTCAGCGATGAGGATCGCAAGCCGCAGCTTGCCCCGCACATCGGCGAAAACAGCTACGAGATACTCGAAAGCTGGGGTAAGACCGAGGATGAAGCAAAAGCGCTGCTTGAGCAGTGGGGTGCAAAGAATATCTGATATAAACCGTGCCGTCTGCATACGTGAGGAGAAACCATGGATAAGAGTAACTACATCGTTCCCGAATTCGGCCCGCTGCGTGGCATAAGGGTCATAGGCGCAGGTTCGCTTATCGCCATGCCCTTTGCGGCAACGATGATGGCCGATTTCGGCGCTGAGGTCATACAGATAGAGCGGCCGAGGATAGGCGACACCTACCGCAGCTTCCCGCCGTTTAAGACTACCGAGCAGGGCACGGCAGGCTCGTCGTGGATACAGGATGCACGCAACCGCCTGTCGATGACGCTTGAATTAGACCTCAGCGACTCCGATGTAAAGGAGATATTCTATAAGCTCATCGCTCAGAGCGATATCTTCATCGAAAACATGGTTTGGCTCGAAAAGTTAGGCATTGACGATAAGGAGCTTCTGAAGATAAATCCCCGGCTCATCATTGTCCATATCTCCGGCTACGGACATAAGGAATTCGGCGGGAAGCCTGAGATCTGCGATCAGGCTTCCTATGACATGACCGGGCAGGCCTACTCCGGCTATGCGCTGTTTAACGGCTATCCCGAAAAAGATCCCCTCATCGTCAAGCCCTCGCTCGGCGACTATATAACGGCGCTGTTTGCGCTCTTCGGCATGCTGGCAGCATACATAGATGCAAAGAACACCGGACACGGGCAGGTAGTCGATGTTGCGCAGTTTGAGTCAATGGCCCGTGTCATGCGTGACGCATTTACTATGTCATCCCTCGGCCTTGCCGAGGTGCAGCGCTGCGGTACAAAGGCAATGGGCTTCCAGCCGTGGGATCTGTTTAAGAGCAGTGACGGCGTTCATGTCAGCATCGGCGCTGTCGGCAAGGCGGTGTTCGAGCGCTTTATGAATGCGGCGGGCTTCGATCTTGAAAAGTACCCGTATGAAAAGACCTCGAAGGACAAGAAAGCGATCAATTCACCCGAGGGCAGGGAGCTTGACAGGCTCATAAACGAGTGGTGCCGTAGCCACACGGCGGACGAAATTGAGGAAGCAATGCGCCGTGGGCGTGTACCGTGCGCACGGGTGAACGATGCGCAGGCGTGCATGCATAATGAGCACTTTTTAGACCGTGGAGACTTTGTCAACTTTATCGATCAGACGACAGGAATTGATGTCACCGCATTCGGCATAGCCCCGAAGATGAGCCGATCGCCCGGCATGGTCTGGCGTGGCGGCCCACGCCTCGGACAGGACACGGATGAGATACTTAAAACCGTCCTCGGCTACGGCGACGACGAGATTGCTGCATTCCGCAAAAAAGGCATAATATAAAACAAAAGCCTCCGCCCAAGGGCGGAGGCTTTTGCTTTATATTCGCTTAAAATAGGTAAAGGCAGAGGCAACAGCGTCAATACGCTGTGGGGGGGAGTGTGCGGGGGTAACGAAGTGTCGGTGCGATAGTGAATGACATGCCGGGTGCGTGTCAGAGCCGCAGCGAGATTTTTCGTGAAGCAAAGCTTTACAAAAAATGTGGCGTGTTATTTGATGTGCTGAAAATGCAGCTTCTTGAGCAGTGCGGGGATGAGCTGGCGGTAATCGGCTACGATGGCGTAGTTGGATATCGCCATGATGGGGGCTTGGTCGTTGGTGTTTACGCTCACGATGCACTTGGAGTTCTGCATACCGGCAAGATACTGCGTTGAGCCGGAGATACCAATGTTAATGATCAGGTCTGCCTTGACGGTACAGCCGCTCTGGCCGAGCTGGCTTTCGTGCTGCATCCAGCCGCAGTCGGTGAGCGGCCTTGAGCATGCAAGCGATGCGCCGATGCGCTCGGCAAAGTCTGCGATCATGTCAAGATCCTCTTTTTTCTTAATGCCTCGTCCGCAGGCGACAACGATCTTTGCGTCCTTGAGCTGCACTTCTGCCTTTTCGGCGGCGACCGCTTCTAAAAGCTCGTATGCGGGGTCGACTGAACACTCGACCTTCTCACGGATGATGTTGGTCTCGTGAGCGCCGACGGGCTGTGCGTCAAAGACCTTTGCGCAGACGGTGACCATCTGCGGGCGCTTTTCACCGATGCAGATGTGTGCCAAGATGTTTCCGCCGAAGCCTGCGGTGACTTGGATAAAGTCGCCGTCCTCGTCGTAAATGAGGTCGAGAGCATCGGCTGTCAGGCCGGTGTCGAGCGCCTGCATGGTGAGCGGAGCTACTTCACGGCCGACGCCGGTTGCGGGGATGATGAAAATTTCAGGCTCATACTTTTTCGCAAGCGCAGTCATTGCCTGCGCATAGGTGCGGGCACTGTAGCTTGAAAGTGCGGCGTTTTCGCCGATGATGACCATGTCGGCACCATATTCGGAGAGCTCTCTGAGAGCGGCGTCATCGGACGAACCGAGCACCACCGCAACAAGGTTGCCGCCGTTGTGCGCCTTGAGCTGTCTGCCCTTGGTCAGAAGCTCGGGGACTATATCGCAAAGCTTGCCGTCGTGTGTTTCGGCATATACCCAAATATCCTTGCTCATTTTAATTCCTCCCTCAAATCAGATGCATGTCGGCAAGAACACCGGCGAGGACTTCCGCAGCCTCGTCGCTGCTGCCGTTGATGACCGTGCCGTCGACCTTCTTGACCGTGGGCTCGGTGACGCATTTTGTGCATGAGGGCGAGCCCTTGACGCCGCACTTGGCTTCATCGCAGCCGAGGTCTGCGCAGTTCCAGACAGTGATGCCCTTTTTAAGACCGTCGATGACATTTGCGGGGGTCATGAAGCGGGGCGTGTTCACGGCGGGGGTCACTGTGATGACGGCGGGCAGTGCGGTTTTTGAGGTCTCCGTGCCGCCGGTGAAGCTGCGGCGGCAAACTATTGCATTGCCGTCAAGCTCCAAAGCATCGACACTTGTGACGAGCGGCAGACCGAGGAAGCCCGCCGTTACGGGGCCTGTCTGCGCCGTCTCGGCATCGGATGCCTTGTTGCCGAAAATGGCGAGGTCAAAGTCGCCTAACTTTTTGGCCGCCATAGAAAGGACATAGCCCGTTGCGAGGGTGTCTGCGCCGCCGAAGATGCGGTCGGAAAGCAGAACCGCCTTGTCGCAGCCCATGAAAAGCGCACGCTTGAGCACATCCTTTGCCTGCGGAGGACCCATGGTTACCGCCGTCACGCTGCCGCCGAAGCGGTCACGCAGCGCAAGACCCAGCTCAAGTGCGTTCTTGTCCACGGGGTTTATCATCGTTCCGACACCGCTGCGGATGAGGTTGCCGTTTTCGTCGAGCTTCACATCGCTGCTGTCGGGTATCTGCTTTATAAAAACAATAACTTTCATCTTGTGCACCTCTTTCACTTAACGCCCATCCACTTGGCAATGATCTTCTTCTGAATTTCGCTCGTGCCCTCGAATATCTCGGTGAGCTTTGCGTCACGGTAGAGCTTTTCAATGACAAATTCCTTGCTGTAGCCGTAGCCGCCGTGCAGCTGCAGGCAGCCACGCACGACCTCGTTGAGAACATCGGAGGCATAGTATTTTGCCATCGACGAGAGGTGGGACACACGCTGGCCGTTGTCCATGAGGCTTGCGCAGTTATACACCATCAGACGTGCGGCCTCGACCTTGGTCTGGTACTCGGCGAGCTTGAACTGCGTGTTCTGGAACTGCGAGATGCGCTTGCCGAACTGCACACGCTCCTTGGTGTACTTGACCGTCTGATCGATCGCATCCTGCGCCATGCCGACGCACACCGCCGAGATGCCGAGCCTGCCGGCATCGAGAGTAGACATCGCCGCATGGAAGCCCTTGCCGACCTCGCCGAGCAGATTTTCCTTGGGAACACGGACATTGTCGAAAATGACCTCGGCAACGGAGCTTGCACGCATGCCCATGAGATCCTCGTTGCGGCCGACGGTTATGCCCTCGCACTCATGAACATCAATGAGCAGGCAAATGGGGCTTTTTGCGCCGTCGGGAGCTTTATACTGGCAGTAGGTCTGGAAGAAATCAGCCTCACGGGCGCCGGTGATAAACGCCTTTGTGCCGTTTACGACGAAACAGTCGCCGTCAAGCACGGCGGTCGTCTGCATGCCCGCTGCGTCAGAGCCTGCGCCGGGCTCGGTAAGCGTGAATGCCGAGCGCTTTTCGCCCTTGACCCAAGGCACAACATATTTTTGCTTCTGAGCCTCGGTGCCGTAGTGCAGGATGGGGAAGCACATATTCGTCTGGCCGGAAACGGATTTTGCAACGGGGCCGCTGGCTTTGGAGAGCTCCTCAACGGCGAGCACATAGTGTACATAGCTGCTGCCCAATCCGCCGTACTCCTTGGGGATGACGATGCCGCAGAAGCCCAGCTCGTGCATTTCCTTGAGCAGGGGCTCAACGCTGAACAGACCCTTGTCGATCTCCAGCGTGTGCGGGCGGATGCGTTCATCGGCGTACTCTTTATATATCTTTTGTAATTCCAATTCTTCTTCGGTAAGAACGGTGTTCATAGGATATCCTCCTGTCAAAGATTTGACAATATAGTATCAAACGCTTGGAAATCGGGCAATATGCAAGTAAACTTGAACACATTTGAACACATATGTCAAAAAGTGTTGAACACATTGGGAACGACGAGTATAATATCAGATGAAGTGTTCAAATGTGTTCAACACAAGGAGGGCGCAATGGAGAAGCTACCGAAAAATGAAATTTTGAAACAGCTCAAGCAGCAGTTTATAAACGGCACGCTCGGAGAGTATGACCCCAAGTACGAGAAGAATGTTGCCGCATGGGAAAAGTCACGCCAAGCCGGGGCTGAGCCGCATAAGCTGCGCCTCAATGATGACTGCCGTGACCTTCATGTGTTCGACCGCATAGATGATATATCAAAGTGTCACCTTGCGTATTTCAAGGACTATTACGAAAGCCGCAGCACGGCGCTTGAACGCATGGGTGGTGCGATGTTTTATCTCGACACGCAGCTGACCGCATTCCACAAAAGCGGCAATGCGGCGCTTTTGAAGGAGCTCAAGGCCAAGGGACTGCGCATAGGCACGCGGTTTTCGGTTGAGAATGTCGGCGTTTTTGCTGGCAACACCGCTCCGGAAAAGCCGTTTGTCACCTGCTTTAGCGCAGGTGAGGGGCATTATTGCGACCTGCTAACGCCATACGCCTGCATCGCCCGCTACGGCGAGACCTCGGCAGGACCGGGCTTCCACGCCGTGACGGTCATATTTCTGCCTCTTGAAAAGTGCTTCAAAAACTCGCTCAACTCGGCATCGTTTATGCTCGAGGCCGGTGATTTCACATACAAAAACCGCATACTCTACCCACACATCGAGCGTAGGTTTCATCTGCTCGAGCAGTCGGTGCAGTGCAGTACGGATATAACCATTCTCATCGACGACACCGGCGTTATCGTCTTTGCCAACAGCCGGTTTGAAAACGAGTTTGATATGCACATAACCTCAGTCATCGGCAAGCCCCTGCGTGAGGGCTTTCCCGAGCTGTCGTTCGTTTTGAAGGCACTGCGCACCGGCAAGGAGATCTCGGCGGGCAACATCGCACTCGGAAGTGCGGGCAAGCGCTATTATGTCGAGTGTCTTGCCATAAAGGAGAACAACAAGGTCATCGGACTCAAGGTGTCGGTCAAAACGGCAGAGCAGATAAGAAAATACAGCGCCTTGGCCGAGCGCAATAACGCCGTGTACAGCTTTCAGGACATTATCGCCGTGAGTGCGGGCATGAAAAAGGTCAAAAACGAGGCACAGTCGGCGGCAGTGAGTCCGGCGAATGTGCTCATAACGGGCGAGTCGGGCACCGGCAAGGAGCTTTTTGCGCAGGCTATCCACAACGCAAGCGCCCACTTTGCCGGCCCGTTTGTGCCGATAAACTGCGGCGAGTATACGAGAGAATCTATCGAGGCGGTGCTCATAGGCACGGAGAAAAACCCCGGTAAGTTCGTCCAGGCCGACGGCGGAACGCTGTTTTTAGACGATATCTCGGAGATGTCGCAGGATATGCAGAGCTTCCTGCTGCGCTTTCTGGAGGACGGCATCGTCACCCCGCAGGGCTCACGCCGCAGCATTCGTACCGATGTGCGGGTCATTGCGGCAGCGGACAGCGAGATACTCAAAAAAGTGCGGGACGGCTCGTTCAGGCTCGACCTGTACTACCGCTTGAATGTCCTGCGCATCGACCTGCCGCCGCTGCGTGAGCGCCGTGCCGATATGCAGGAGCTGAGCAATTACTTCGTGACGCTGCTGTCGGCAAGCTACGGCAAAAATATTTTCAGCGTGTCGTCCGAGACCGTTGAGCGCTTCAAGGAGTACAACTGGCCGGGCAACTTAAGGCAGCTTCGCAACATCATCGAGCGCAGCCTGCTCAAGGCAGAGGACGGCTGTGAGCTGACGATAACTGAGCTCGGCGAGGACTTCGGCGATGCCGCCGCAGTTGAGCCCACGGCGTCAGCCGGCGCACCGTTTGATGTGCGTGATGCGGAGGCAAACCGCATGATCGAGGCACTTATAAAATTTAACGGCAACAAGGCTAAGACCGCCCGATACCTCGGAATGTCCCGTGGCACACTCTACAACCGCCTGCGTGAGCTTGAGGATAAAGGTATTATCTAAGCAACAAACTCCGCTGTTCCAATGAACAGCGGAGTTTGTTACGCTTATTTTTTTATGTAATCGTTAAGATTTCTGATCTTATCGATGTAGCTGCGCAGGAGCTTATTCGGTCTGCCCTCGCATTTCTTGACGGCGGCAAGCAGAGCCTCCGCTGCGGCGACAAGCTCACGGTACATGGGAGAGGAGCTGCGCTCGGTGTAGCCCTTCTTTTCGGGCGAGACGGGCTTGCCCTCGGTGATGCGAATATATTCGCCCTCGGCAAGGTCGAAGCTCGTGCCGGAATATGGGGCAAAGGCGTTGTAGCCCAGCTCGTTTTTGAGGCAGGCGGTGAAGCTTTCGCAGGCATCGGGATCACCGTGGTTTACAAAGACCATGTCGGGCTTTTTACTGAAACCCTTAAGCCATGCGATGAGGCCGTCCTTGTCGGCGTGACCGCTCACACCCGGCAGCCAGCTTATCTCGGCCTGAACATTTATCTCCTCGCCGAAGAGCTTGACGCTCTTAGCTCCGTCGTGCAGTGCACGGCCGAGCGTGCCGACAGCCTGATAGCCGACGAACAGCACGAGACACTCGGGCCTCCACAGATTGTGCTTTAGGTGGTGGCGGATACGACCTGCGTCGCACATACCGGAGGCGGAGATGATGACCTTGGGGGTCTTATCCTCGTTGATGGCCTTTGACTCGGCCTGACTTACGGCGGTGTGCAGCCCGGGGAAGAAGATGGGGTTTTTGCCTGCACGGATGAGCGCCGTCATCTCCTCATCGACATAGGTCGTGTCGCACTGGAGGAATATGCCGGTGGCTTCGATAGCAAGGGGACTGTCGATGTAAACGGGGAAATCATCGTGTCCGTGGACGAGCCCACGCTCCTTTATCGCACGGATAAAGTACAGCATTTCCTGCGTTCTGCCCACGGCAAAGGCGGGGATGACGACATTGCCGCCACGGTCGAGCGTGCGCTGGATATAGTGCGCAAGCGTGGCGATGTAATCCGGCCTGTCGCCCTCGTGGTTGCGGTCGCCGTAGGTCGATTCGATGAGCAGGTAGTCAGCGTCGGCGATATGCTTCGGGTCGCACAAAATGGGCTGGTCGAGGTTGCCGATATCGCCAGAGAAGACCATCTTTTTCTCACACTCGCCCTCGTGCAGCCATGCTTCAATGGCGGCCGAGCCCAGCAGGTGGCCGACATCGGTAAAGCGCACGGTCACGGCGTTGTTTATCTGTACCATGCTGCCGTATTCGCAGGGGCGCAGGAGCTTCAGCAAGCCCTCAACATCGTCAAGATCATATAGCGGCTGCACCGGCGGCTCGCCCCGACGCTCGGCCTTACGGGACTTCCATTCGGCATCGGACATCTGAATGTGCGCACAGTCACGCAGCATGATATCCAAAAGCGAGCAGGTCGCCGAGGTGGCGTAAACGCTGCCACGGAAGCCGTTTTTATACAGTAGCGGCAGGTTGCCGGAGTGGTCGATGTGCGCATGCGTAACGAGAACAAAGTCTATCGCCGAGGGATCGACGGGCAGCTTCTGGTTAACGAAAATATCCTTACCCTGCTCCATGCCGCAGTCGACGATACCCTTTTTGTCACCGACCTCGATAAGTGTGCAGCTGCCGGTGACCTCATGTGCCGCACCTAAAAATGTTATCTTCATAGCGCATCTCAAAGCTCCGGCGTCCACTCATCTCCGGCACCGGAGGCGGGGACTGTGGTGAGCTGACGGTAGTACAGCGAGTAGGAAAGATTCATGTACGGCAGCAGGAACACATAGCCGACATAGCCCAGAACGCTAACACCCAGCAGAGTGATGCCGAGACTTGCGCCGAGGCCGTCGACAAAGCCGATGAGCAGCGCCCAGCCGAAGAAGCTGAGGTCAAACACGAACAGCTCCCACTTATGCCCGCTCATAAGGCGCTTGCTTTCTCTGATGCAGTCCATGACGCTCATCTCGGGGTGCTCAAGCAGCAGGTAGATCGCCATACGGTAGCGATACATCGCAATAATGCCGGGGAAGAAGAAAAGCAAAGACCACAGGAAAATGAAAAAGCCCTCAACGATGTACAGCCAAATGATGCGGAAGAACATCGCAAAGCCGTCAAACAGGTTCCAATAGCTTGCACCGCTGCCGTCAATGGTGCGCAGTGTGAAGATTAAAAAGCCGGCGCCGATAACGGCCACCACGGCGGCAAGCAGCAGGTCGAGCAATCTCGCCATCGGGGCGGGGCCCTCTCTTGTGAGAGCAGCAAAAAATGCGTCAAAGTCAATGTTGTTGATCATGTCGTAAGCATCCGGACGAAGCAGACCGTTTGCATCGTACAGTCCTGAGCTTCCCATCACGGCAGCGTAGGCTTTCGCAAGGGGCTCGCCCACGAGCTTGTAGGACAAGACGGCGATAACCATAAGGATGACAACATAAACGATCGTCACCAATACGGGCTTGGGCTTTGAGTTTCGCATAAGGCTCTTTGCCTGAGCCTTCATCTGTTTTCTGGTCATTTCTAACCTCCGTTATATAAAGTGATACTTCATTATACCATCAAATTTCGCTGATGGATAGTTAAAGTCGAAAAATAATTGCCGAGCGCAGAATTAGCTTGACAACTTGCACCTTTGGTGCTATTATTATCAGGCATTGAAATTTGCGCGAGTGGTGGAATTGGCAGACTCGCTAGATTCAGGTTCTAGTGCTCACTCCGGGCGTGCGGGTTCAAGTCCCGCCTCGCGCACCAAAAAAGTCAAGTCGAAAGACTTGGCTTTTTTTTAACGAAGCTGATCCTTTCGGAGGTCTATATGGATATCATACGCATAACAAAAACCGGCTCTGAGCTGTACACTAAGGCGATGGAGCTGTACAAGAAAAGCTTTCCGGAGCATGAGCAGAGACTGCCCGCCTCGCAGGCCGAGATAATGGGTAATGGCGCATATCATTTTGATGCGATCTGCGACAACGGCAGGTTTGTGGGCGAGATACTGTACTGGGATATCGGCGGCGCATATTACATCGAACATTTTTGCGTTCTGCCTGAAAAGCGCAATATGCACTACGGGCAGCGGATACTCGATGCATACGCCGACATGCCGCTGATACTTGAGATCGACCCACCGACGGACGAGACGGCACAGCGGCGCAAGCGCTTTTACGAGCGCTGCGGCTTTACCGAAAACCCGTACAAGCACATTCATCCGCCGTACCGCAGGGAAAACTCCGGCCATGAGCTCGTTGTCATGAGCTCGCCTGAGCCGCTGACGCCCAAGCAGTACGAGACATTTCGGCGCTTCCTTTGCGATGTCGTAATGAAAAATGCATACTAAAACTTACTCCCCGAGCAACGGCTCGGGGAGTTTTTGCGTTATAGCTTCACATCACGCTGCCGGCTGTTACGGATATTAACACGCTGTTTTTTCAGCCTATATCACCCAGCATTCTTGCGGTACGTGCGTCGAATACGGTGGTGCGGGAGACACCGAATACCTTGTAGGTGACGATGTAGATCGGTTCGCCGTTTCGGGTGCTGCGGCTTATGTTTACATCCTCAAGTGCGGAATCAACTAAACCGAAGGACTTTTTAAGTATGCTGAGGATTTGACTCGGGCTCAGGATGTCATCATCATTGCTGTGGTCCTTATAATTGTTTTTTGCGGAAGAGTTGCCGTTCGAAGTGTTTTTGGCGAGCTTTTCGTGCGAAAGCACCTTGCCGGTCGATGCGGAAACAATGCATCTGTGCGTCACACCGTCCTCGGAATACACTATCTCATAGGCAAGCTGCTTGTCAAAGCGAACAAGGTTGGGCTTTGCCGAGGTTCTCTCCAATCCGGCGTTGCGCTTTGCTTCGCTTGCGGTGCAGTAGCCGTTCAGCTTACCGTAAAGCTTGGTGTTATCGGGCATGTAGTTAAGGCTTTCTGCAAGGAAAATAAGCTCCTGCACGCTCAGTTTGTTAAGCTCCTCGGTGTTGAAATTTTCAAGCCTGCCGTCAAGCTTTGCTATGAGTTCTGCCTTGCCGTCGGTCTCTTTATCAAGTTGCTGATACAAAACGGCGTAGTTAAAGCCCGCACGCTGTGTAGCTTTTTGGACGGAGTCGACTATCTTGGCACGAAGCGCCTCGTCGGAGGTGCTTTTCGTGCTGCGTACCGAGACTAAAACACCGTTGCAGTTCTTTGTGAGGTAGCCGTCGCCGCAAAGCTTTTCCGTAAGCTTGTCAACTGCGTCGGAAACACGCTTGCCCTTGAGTGAGGCTTCGTCTATGAGGGCCTTGGCGTCATCGTTTTTGAGCGTGACGGCGCTTATGCGGTCAAGTCCGTTTACACTTAATTCGACTGAAGGGTTAACATCGACGGCGACGATGTATCTATCCGCCGAGAGGTTTGTGTATAACCCTGCCGCACCCACGATAAGCAGCAGTGCAGCCGCGGCCGACAGCGCCGCCTTGAGCGGGGAACGGCGCTTTTTTACTTCCTGCGCAAAGTCGATGACCGTGTCGTCTTCGGGAAGCTCATCCACGGCGGTGAGCAGCTCATCGAGCCTGTTCGGCGCAATGTCCGAAAACTCATGCCGCAGCCTTTGTTCAATATTCTCTTTTCTCATAACACATCACCTGCCAGCTTCTCCAACTTTTTGAGCGATCGGTTGTACTTATTGATGACCGTAGAAAGGGGCATATCCAAAAGCTTTGCTATCTCACGGTGCTTCAGCCCCGCCGTAATATACAGCGTGACTATCTGCCGTTCGTCCTCGCCGAGCTTCATCAGCAGGGCGTTGGCTAAAATTTTGTTTTCGCTTTCGGCAAAGCAGTTTTTCGGGTCGGCAGGCTCAGGGATACTGTCCGACCACTCGGCGTGCTTTTGTTGTGTGCGGATGTGCGCATACGCAACATATTTTGCGATGCCCAGCACCCAAGGCACAGGGTCCTTTCCGCATGGCTTATAGGTTTTGGCCGATCTCCACACCTGTATATAGGTCTCCTGCATAATGTCCTGTGCAGTCTCCGTGTCCCGCAGAATGGATAGTGCGAAACAGTAGACTGCGTTGCTAGTTTTAATGTATAGATCAGATAGAGCTGTCTTATCTCCGCCGGCAATTTTCAGGATAATGCTCTCATCGACTAAGGTGTGCAAGCTCGTCTTTGGCATAGAGCTCACCTCAGTTTGTGTTTTTCGCAAATGCGATCTACTTATTATTGTAAGTCGATCGCCAAAATATCGCAATAAAATTTTTTGTTTTTTGCGAAATGCTGCGATAAAATGCCGACACCGAAACAATAGTACACGGAAAGACGTCCACACACCGCCTTTCCGAACCAGATCACTGGTCCCCCACCAAAGAGATCGGCCGCTTCCGGCAAGGCGGCCGATCTCTGCTTTTTCAGGAAAATTCAAAAGAGCTTAAATTTTTTTAATTTCATGCGATATTTCCAAATCAAAATGACAATACATATCAGAAAGAATTGTTCAAAAACAAACTTTGATACATGAAATGTATAGCGAAAAATGAGGAGGGCCGGCAATATGAAAGCAAAAGCATCGACGGCAAAGCCGTGGCTCAAGTTTTATACCGAGGAGGCTTTGAATGCAAAGCTTCCCGAGGAAACACTTTACGAGCATGTGCTTAAAAATAACGAATATCACCGCGGAAACGTTGCTATCAACTATTTTGGCAACAAGATAAGCTATGGCGAATTTTTGGATACGGCGGATGTGTGCGCTGCGTCCTTTGCCGAGCTCGGCATCAAAACCGGCGACATGGTTGCCTGCTGCTCGGCAACGATACCCGAGCTTGCATTTGCTCTGTACGGCTTAAATAAGCTCGGCGCTGCGATGGTTGCGCTCGATCCCCGCCGCTCACCGAGCGAGATAAAGCAGTTTATCGTAAGCTCCGGTGCAAATGTCCTGCTGCTTCTTGATCTTGCGTATGAGCATCTTGCGGATATGCTTGATGAGCTTTCACTCGAGAAGGTCATAATCATTTCGGCGGATAATTACATGTCCCCCATTGTGAAGATGCTCAAGCAGATAAAAATGCCCGCACCGGCTGTGCCGATCGGTGGCAGGACGATAAGCTGGAAGGAATTTTTGAGGCTCGGTAAGGGCAAGAGCGTGGAAGCTGTGGGGTACGGCGAATTTGAACTTGCTGCCGTGACGCTCACCGGCGGCACGACCGGCATGCCCAAGGGAGTTATGCTTTCGAACGACGGCTTCAACGCCGTTGCGATGGACTTCCGCTACTGCGGCGTTGCCTACACCCGCAACCAGCGCTTCCTTGATATCATTCCGGCGTTTTCGTCCTACGGCATCGTCGCAAGCCTGCACATGCCGCTGTCGCTCGGCCTTGAGATAGTGATGATACCCAAGTTTGATCCGGACAAGGTCGGACAGCTCGTTAAGAAATACAAGCCGTCACACACTCTGCTCGTTCCTGCGCACTATGAAAAGCTCATGAACAGCAAGGAAATGAAAAACGGCTTTGACCTCAGCTTTTTCCGCACCGCCGGCAGCGGTGGTGACACCATGAACGAAGGTCTCGAGTCGAAGCTCAACGGCTTTTTGCGTGAACACGGCTGTAAGTACCCGCTGTCGCAGGGTTACGGTATGAGCGAGGTGTCCTCGGCGGCATCGTGCTGCTGCAACGGCAACTTCAAGAGTCTGAGCGTCGGTTATCCGCTTTTGACTACGAATGTTGCAATATTCAAGCCGGGCACGACCGAGGAGCTCGACTACGGTGAGGAGGGCGAGATCTGCATCAGCGGCCCGTCCGTTATGCTCGGCTATCTCAACAATCCCGAGGAGACCGAGAAGGTCATGGTGACGCACCCGGACGGCACCGTGTGGGTGCACTCCGGCGACCTCGGCTGCATGGACTCCGACGGCTTTATCTTCATAAAGGGCAGAATAAAGCGCATGATAACCCGCTTTGACGGACATAAAATTTTCCCTGTGCAGATCGAGAGCATCATCGGTATGCACGAGGCAGTGCAAAGCTGTGCGGTTGTCGGCGTAAACGATTCCGAACACGCGCAGGGAATGCAGGCTCTTGCGGTGGTGAAGCTGCGTCAGGGCGCAGATGAGACTGCCGTCCGTGAGGAGCTCAAGGAAAAAATGGAGGCCGAGCTTGAAGACAGGGGCAGACCCAAGTTCCTGCACTTTGTCGAGGAAATGCCGCTGGCGGGTATGGGCAAGATAGACTACAACAAGCTGGCAGCGGACTTCAATGCATTCATAAACGCAAACATTGCGGTTTGAAACAGAGAAAGGAATTGACGGAATGAAAAAGATATTATCCATCGTACTATGCGTCGTGATGTTGTTTGCGCTGACTGTGCCGGCATTTGCGGCATCGGGCAAGAACTATTACGACTACGAAAACTATATGTGCGTCGGCGACAGTATCGCCGCAGGCTGCGGTCTTGCAAGAGACGGCAAGCCCACGAATTTCGACCAGACAGTCGATGACTACACCAAGGTTTACAGCAATAACTATATCTACTTAGGCTACGATTTTAACGCTGCTCCTGCAGCTTATCACTCTCTCGTGGCAAATGAACTCGGCGCAAATCTTCTCCAGTGCGCAAGAAGCGCCCTGCGTGCAGTAGAATTCAGATACTTTCTCGACGGCACTTATAACGATTACGACGAAAGTTGTATCTGGGGCAACATCTACTACGACAGTGACGGCAACGGCTTTACTCTGCCCGATTTGGATACGGTAAACGCATATGTAAACTACCCCGAAAAGATTAAGCAGGCAGATCTTCTCAGCATTAATGTCGGCTCAAACGATGTGTTCTCTTTTACGCTGAATGTGGTTCTTCGTGAACTTACAAAGGATACCTCCGATCCCACTTTGAATGCCATAAAGGACTTCCTCGACAAGACCGGCAATGTCGGCGCCGCCTTCGGCAAGCTCATTGATGCATACCAGTCTATGGGCAAGACTGCAGACCTCGTACGCGCACTCACAGAGACCATGAACAAGGCATACAACCAGTTCACCGTAAACTACGAAGCCATCATGAAAGAGGTATACAAGCTCAACCCCGACATTACCGTTGTCGGCGTCGGCGTATACAATCCGTTTACCTATTTCAGACTTTCCGAGGACAACCAGCTTGATTTAAGCGGCATTGCGGCTCCCATCGTTACCGCGATAAACGCCCACATTGCAAGCTACAAGCTCAAATACGATAATTTCTACTACGCAGATGTTGTCGGAACAGAGACCTATCCCATGAATTACGACGACCGCTATTTCTGGGAGTACTTCACATTGAAGGTACATCCCACTATCGAGGGTCATCAGTTCATGGCACAGCAGATACTCGATGCGCTCCCCGAAGCACCGCTCCCTGCACCCGCAGTCACATCGGCCACTGACCCCGCTTCCGGCAAGATCATGCTCAAATGGGCGGCAGTCAAAAACGCCGAGAAGTATGAGGTTTACCGTTCATCGAGCAAGGGCGGCCTGTACACAAAGAAAATCACCACGGATGAGCTTGGCTGCACCGACACCTCCGCAAAGGCCGGCTACACCTATTACTACAAGGTGAGAGCCGTTACAGCCGACGGCACGAAGGGTGATTACAGCTCCGTCGTTTACCGCACCTGCGACTGTGCAGCACCCGTAGTCAAGGGCGGCAACAACGCAGCTACCGGCAAGGTCACGCTTACCTGGGATAAGGTCTCCGGCGCAAAGGAATATGTCGTCTATCGTGCAGACTACTCGAACGGTACATACACCAAAATGTTCACCACCAAGAACACAAGCTACACCAACACCACGGCAAATGCAGGCTACACCTACTATTACAAGGTCAAGGCGATATCCTACAAGACGGCGTATGCCGATTCTGCCATGAGCAATATGGTCACCCGCACCTGCGACTGCGCAGCGCCTGTCGTAAAGATCGCTCTCAACTCCGACGGCCATCCCAAGCTCACATGGGACAAGGTGACCGGCGCTGAAAAGTACCGGATCTACCGCTCTACCGACGGCAAGAACTTCAGTTACTACTACACCGCCACGGCGACCTACTTCAATAACAACTCCGCAACTGCCGGTACTACCTACTACTACAAGGTCATGGCAGTCTCCGCACGCACGAGCTATGCAGACTCTGCAATGAGCTCCGTTGTCTCAATAAGGGCAAAGTAAAACAATAAAGTAAAATAATCAAAAACTCCGAACCGAGAGGTTCGGATTTTTTTGTCTGGATGTATTATATTGTCAAGTGCAACGAAACGGATGACACGGAAGCTTGTACGGGACTCCTGTAGGATGTACTGTACCGAAAAGCAAAAGCGGTTAATTCATACCATTATACCGGCTTTCTGCACAACGCTTACAGCCTGGCCAGGTCTTCGTCGCTCATACGGTATTCGGGTGCAACATTGTACACCGCCTCTGCCCGACGGCGGACGACCCGGCGAAGGGGAAACGCTCCGGACTTTTTGCACCACTCGTAGGTTGTGTAATATGCAATATCTACCCCTATCGGAGCTATCGTTTCGGCAGGCTCCGGACTTAGTATGACTCCGGATTTTTGGCAGTTTGAGGTCAACTGTATCATCCATTCGTCGACCTTGTGAGTAGCGTCGAGAATGTCAAGCTCCTGCAAAAGCTCCAGACGAAGCAGTGCGCCCGTCAGCTCCGGCCCAAATTCTATTGCTACGGTCAAAAATCGGTTGCACAATATCCACATCCGCTCAAAGTCGTTTGCCGCAGAAATGAAGTCGTCGAAAAAATCCTCCCTGTCCAGACGGACATCCGAAAGGATCTTGCCGATTATCTCTTTTTTTCCGGCAAAATTGAGATAAAAGGTCGAGCGGGCAATGTCCGCCTCACGGCAAATATCGTTTACTGTCGTTTTTTCATATCCGAGCTTGCGAAACAGCGCCACCGCGGCCGCTATGATGCGATTTTGAAGCTTTGCGGTTTCATTCAGCATACCGATCCCTCCTCCGGACAGCGTGTCCGCTATTTTCGGACATTATATACGATGATGTATTTTTTGTCAAACGGTTTTCAAATCATGTAGGCAAATGCAAAGCATGTTTTTTGTGAGTTGTATAGAATGTAAGCTGCGTTAATTGAATGACAATCGGGTATTTGGTATCATTATCCCAGTACTTTCAGATCAAAAAACGGAGGAGAGGAAATGAAAGACCTGAAGCATCTCAGCTGTTTTGAGAACCTTTTGCAGGACAGCGGAAACGAGCTTGTCGATAAAACAAGGGCGGCGGTCTGCCGGGCAATGCGGAAAGCTATGTGAAAGCGATACACATCGGCAGCATCACAAAGCACCGTGCTCGCTATCACAATGCAAACATTACTGCTGAAGAACTGACGGAAAAGACTTTTCACATCGAATGATATCAAATGTTGTAAAATAAACGCACACTGTGCCAAATGACGAAGGGAGATAACATGGGCACTTGGAAAAAGACTCAATGCAACTTCTGTGCTCTGAGCTGCGGCTTGGAAATGGAGGTTGAAAACAACAAGATCATCAGCGTTCGCCCCGACCCAGACAGTCCCCGCACAAAGGGCTACTGCTGCCGCAAGGGCAGAACGGCAAAGTATTTTGTCGACCACGGCGACAGAATAAAGCATCCCCGCAAAAGAGTGGGCGACCACTACGAGGAGATAAGCTGGGAGCAGGCGTATAAGGAGATCGCCGAAAAGGCAAACAAGATCATCGCCATGCACGGTCCCCGTTCGTTTTCTATCCTCGGCTGCGCACTCGGCTCTGCGCAGACGCCCTATGCAACGGCAAAGGCAATGCTCAAGGCCGTCGGCAGCCAGTATATCTTCAACCCCATCGGCATCGAGTTTATGGGCAACTGGTGGAGCCACGGCAAGATCCTCGGCGACCAGATGCATTTTCTCGAGCCGGACGACCACAACAACGAGGTCATAATCTACTGGGGCTCGAACTCCTATGTCTCGCATCAGATACCCGATGCGAGAAAGGTGTGCCGTGAGTTTTCCGAAAACCCCGACAAGATGGTCATCGTCGTCGATCCCCGACTTTCCGAGACGGCTCGTATGGCGGATATGCACATCATGCCCGCCCTTGGCTCGGACTCGCTGTTTATGCGTGCGCTTATTGCGATCATCCTCGAAAACGGTTGGGAGCATAAGGACTTCATAGACAGATATGTCGCCGATTGGGACAAGGCGAAAAAGTGGTTTGAGAATGTAGATATCGACGAGAGCCTGCGTGTCTGCAAGATCCCGAGGAAGCAGGCAGAGGAGTTTGCAAAAATACTCACGACGAAGAAGTGGGGCGTGCATCAGGATCTCGGCCTGTTTTTCGGCAGACACAGCACCATGAACAGCTATCTGTGCATTATCCTCACTGTCATATGCGGAATGGCGCTCGTCAAGGGCGGAAATGTCGTGCCCGAGTGCGTTATTGAGCGAGGCACCTTCTCCGACGAAAACGACCCGAAGATCTGGCGCACTCCCGTCACAAACCGATTCCCCGTTCTGAATGTTTACCCGGTCGGCATAATCCCCGATGAGATACTCGGCAAAAACCCCGACCGCATACGCATCATGTTCACATCCTTCGGCAACCCCCTGCGCAGCTACCCCGACAGCAACAAGATGAGGGAGGCGTTAAGCTCACTTGAGCTTCTTGTCGCCATC